>Ga0209727_1000069_pt1 | contig 133181 bp, 127 predicted proteins | sample RifGroC1_FD_183995 | JGI IMG/M metagenome (GOLD analysis project Ga0209727, IMG submission 183995) | Groundwater microbial communities from Rifle, Colorado, USA - Groundwater C1 (SPAdes) (version 2) | ecosystem: Environmental > Aquatic > Deep subsurface > Groundwater | place: Rifle, Colorado... | reverse complement strand
CAAAGAAAACGCTATAATGTTTTTAGTAGGACAGGTTATGCGCCAATTCCCCGAAAAAATTGACGCAGACAAAGTTAAGGCGAGTTTACTCGCGAAAATAAAATAATGGCTGAGAATACTCCAGAAACACAGATAAAACGAGGACGAGAAAGAATTCCTCCAAAAAGACTCACGAGAAGAACGTTAATTGGTGCGTTTAGGGACCGATTAAAAGCTGCGAATGCACTCAGTGAAATAGACCCGCTAACGGGCATCCCAAATCTAAGGGCTTACGAAAAAAGACGCTCTGAAGAAATTGAAAGAATGAAAAGAACCGGTAGGAAAGCTACGGTTATGTTATTGGACTTGGATAATTTCAAACAAATTAATGATACACAGGGACATGATTCAGGAGACGAACAGTTAAAAATAACAGCACTGACGCTTAGACGCGGAGTAAGAGCTACAGACTTCGTAGCTAGGGCCGGAGAAAAAGGAGACGAGTTTAGAATTATCTTTCCGGAAACAGACGCAAAACAGGTAAGGCTAATATGGGAGGAAAGATTAAGACCCATTACCCAAGAAATGGGAATTGCACTAAGCGCCGGAGCTGCCGAATTAGATCCTAGTGATCCAAAGGGATCAGAAAAAACTGCAGATATAGCCATGTATGGTGCAAAAAATGAACCCAACAAGAAAGGCAATACACTGTTCGTAAGAGAACCACTGCAATAATGGCGGATTTTGTACATCTTCATAATCATAGTGAGTATTCGCTTCTAGACGGCTTGTCAAAAATTGACGAGATGGTTTTGCGTGCAAAAGAACTGAAAATGAATTCAATCGCTATAACAGACCACGGCAATATGTACGGCGCGATAAAGTTTTATAAGAAATGCCGCGAAGAAGGAATAAAGCCTATTATAGGTTGCGAGATATACATGAGCAAAAGGACGAGAACAGATAAAGAGCCAGGGATTGATTCAGACTCAAATCATTTGATCTTACTCGCAAAAGATGAAATAGGATACAAAAACCTAATGAAAATTATTTCTATATCAAACCTCGAGGGCTACTACTACAAACCGCGAAGTGATATAGAGCTTCTCAAGCAAAATAGCGAAGGGTTAATATGCTTAAGCTCTTGTGTTAACGGATATATATCAGATCCCCTTCTCCAAAATCAAGAAGAGACGGCGATAAGAAGGGCAAAGGAATTAACCGGGGTTTTTGGACCCGGCCATTTTTATCTGGAACTTCAAAAACATCTAAATGTTAAAGACCAAGACAACGTAAACGAGAAACTAATTGATCTGTCCAAAAAACTCGGTATTCCCCTGGTAGCAACTAACGACAATCATTATGTAAACAAAACCGACGCAGAAGCACAGGAGGCTTTACTTTGTATCCAGACCCAGACAACGCTGGATACACCCAATAGAAGGCTATCTATGATAGACTCGCCAGATTTTTATATTAAGTCCCCTGAAGAGATGAAGGGTCTTTTTATACAGTATCCCGAAGCCATAGAAAACACGGTCAAAATTGCGGAGATGTGTAATGTCGAGATAAATCTAGGGAAATGGATAATGCCTAACTTTGAAGTACCAAAGGGGAAAACAACTTCTGCTTTTCTTAAAGACCTTGTAGACAAGGGCTTAAAAGTGCGCTACTTAAAGATAACACCCGAAATAAAGGAAAGAGCGGATCATGAACTTTCAGTAATACTGGGAAAAAAATACGAGACTTACTTTCTTATAGTCGCAGATTTTGTGAACTGGGCTAAAAGCCAAGGCATCTCTGTAGGACCGGGAAGGGGATCTGCCGCGGGATCGGTTGTTTCTTACTCACTGGGAATTACAGACATTGATCCCTTCTTCTTTAAATTACCTTTTGAAAGATTCCTTAACCCGGAAAGACCTTCTGCGCCCGATATAGATCTAGATTTCGCAGACACTAGGCGGGACGAGGTAATAGAATACGTTACAGAGAAATATGGCAGAGATAAAGTTGCGCAAATTATAACATTTGGAACAATGGAAGCACGAGGTTCAGTAAGAGACACTGGGAGAGTCATGGGGTATCCCTATTCCCTACCCGACAGAATTGCCAAACTAATTCCGCCTGGATGGCAAGGACACGCGATGACCATTGACAGTGCCCTAGAACAAAGCCCAGAGCTAAAAATATCTTATTCTACAGAACCTGACACAAAAAAAGTTTTGGATCTCGCAAGAAAGGTTGAGGGCGTAGTCCGACACGCTTCAACGCACGCCGCGGGAGTAGTAATTGCTGATAAGCCACTCACAGATTATACGCCTCTTCAAAGAGAATCAAACGGAGAAAAAATCGTTACTCAGTATGATATGTACACAATCGGAGCTGATTACGATGGCGTAGGACTTCTCAAAATGGACCTTTTAGGTCTTAGGAATTTAACCATCATCGAGGAAGCATTACGATTCGTTAAGGAAACCAGAAATTCCGAAATTGATTTATCAAAAGTACCTTTAGATGATAAAAAAACCTATGACCTTCTTTCAGAAGCAGAGACAACTGGTATTTTTCAGCTCGAGTCTGCCGGAATGAGGAGATACATAAAAGATCTTAAACCGACTTCAATTTTTGATCTTATGGCAATGGTAGCTTTATATAGACCTGGCCCTATGGCAAATATTCCGGAGTTTATTGCGAGAAAAAGAAATCCTAAGCTTATAAAATACCCCGATCCAAGACTTGTAGATATACTATCTCAGTCTTATGGAATTATTACATTCCAGGACGACGTTCTTCTAACTACCATAGCGATCGCTGGATACTCCTGGCTTGATGCTGATAAGTTTCGAAAAGCGATAGGTAAAAAAATTCCTTCGGAAATGAAAAAACAAAAAGAGCAATTTCTAAAAGGCGCTGTAAGTAACGGCCTTTCTTCTGAAAAAGCCGAGAAAATTTATGATCTAATTGCTCCTTTTGCAGGATACGGATTTAATAAAGCGCATGCTGCATGCTACGCTACTATTGCTTACAGAACAGCTTACCTAAAAGCAAATTACTCAGTGGAGTTCATGACCGCCCTTCTTACTGCTGAATCGCGCGGAGCATCCGGCCCAATAAAGAATGAGAAGGTAGCTCAAGCTGTAGCCGAGTGCAGAAGGCTCGGGTTAAAAGTTCTACCACCGGATATAAATACCTCAGGAAGCGATTTCAGGATCGAGAGCAATAGCGAAATCAGGTTTGGGCTTTCTGCGATCAAAAACCTAGGCTTTGCTGCAATCAAAAACATAATAGATACAAAGGTAAAGGGTCTATTCATGGATTTTCCTGATTTTATTTCTCGCGCAGATCTGAGCGTAATTAACAAAAAAACTGTGGAAAGTCTTATAAAAGCCGGGGCGATGGATTCGTTTGGAAACAGAGCTAATCTTCTTATTAACTATCAAGATATTATGGATAAAGCTACCAAGGAAAAAAAGGATAAGAATGAAGGCCAGACAAGTCTTTTTGGAGAGCCGATTGAGACAGAAGCTGAAAGAGAAGCAAGGAGTGTAGAGGATTTCTCAGAAAATGAGAAGCTGGCTTTTGAAAAAGAATTTTTAGGAATATATCTTACATCTCATCCACAGATGGATAACCTTGTAGCACTCAAAACGGTTATCACCCACGAACTAGATATTTTGGCTGATGAGGCTGAAGGACAAAGAGTAGTAGTTGGTGGAATTATTGAAAACTACAGAAAAATCTTTACAAAAAAAACAGGCAGCGAGATGGCTTTTATAACGATCGGGGACGAAAAAGGGTTAATGGTTGAAAGCATTGTTTTTCCTAAAATTTACGAAAAATATAAGTCACTCCTTTTAAAAGACCAGGTTGTAGTAATAGAAGGACGCATAGATACCAAAAACGAGAGACCTATTGTTATAGCTGAAAAGATATCTCCGATATAATTTTCTTCTTGACTTAAGGCTAATTTGTCCTTAAAATAAATATACAATGCCGTCATTCGCGTCAGAGGTTATTTTTTTTGTAGGATCATTCCCCGTAACCAATACATTCATTAATACAATTTTCGTAGACCTAGTTCTTGTATCTTTGATCGTTCTCATTCATAAAAAGAAAATCAGTTTAATTCCAGGCAGACTCCAAAACGTTGCCGAATTAATAATTGGCGGTTTTTATAACTTAACCGAGTCTATAGCAGGAGACCGGACGTCAAAAATTTTTCCCTTCTTCATGACTTTTTTTTTATTCATAGTAATCGCTAATTGGAGCGGATTAATACCCGGGTTTACTACAGTTGGGATAGTTCAAGACGAAAACCACCTAATTCCCATTATTAGAAGTACTACTACAGACCTCAACACAACACTTGCCCTAGCACTCATATCCGTAGCAGCTACCCACATCATGAGCATAAGAGCATTAGGGTTAAAAGCATACATTGGCCGGTTTATTTCACTGAGCCCCATCCTTCTATTCGTAGGGGCACTTGAGATAATTTCGGAGATTACAAAAGTTATATCGCTCTCCTTTCGACTTTTTGGTAATATTTACGCTGGCGAGGTAGTGCTGGAAACGGTTTCAAATATATTTGCCTTTATTTTCCCCTTGCCTTTCTTACTTTTGGAAGTTATTGTGGGCGCAGTGCAAGGCCTTGTTTTTGCTATGCTCACAATGGCTTTCATGGTAATATTAACAACGCCTCATCACGAAGAGGCTAAGGAGGTGAGCTTATAACATGAATATTAGCGTTTCAGGAGGTTTGATCATTGCGATTGGAGGATTAGGACCCGCGCTTGCAGTCGGATTTATAGGAGCGAAGGCAATGGAAGCTTTGGGGAGAAATCCAGAAGCATCCGGAAGAATTCTACCAGCAATGCTTTTAGCTATGGCATTTGCCGAAGCTATTGCTATCTATTCCTTGATTCTCGCATTTATAGGATAAGATGGAAATTCTTAAAGATTTCGGTGTAAATCCGATTCTGTTAATTGCACAAATTGTTAATTTCTTAATAATTTTTTACCTCTTAAAAAGGTTTGCGTATAAACCTATTCTTGAGATACTTAGGAAGCGCGAGTTTGATATTAAAAAGGGGATTAAGGATTCCGAAGAAGGCCAGAAAATCCTGGCTGATGCACAAGATCAAGAGCAGAAGATGTTAAAAAGTGCTCAGGCTCAAGCTGATAAAATAGTCGGTGAAGCTAGGATTCAGGCAGAGGAAATGGCTTCCGAAATAGAACTGAAGGCCAAAACTCAATCAGAAAGGCTTATCACAGGGGCTCGTCTTACCATCCAGCAGGAAACAGAAGACGCTGAGAATAAACTTATGGCAAGGGTTTCGGGGATTGCGCTTAAGATTTTAGAAAATTCCCTATCGCATCTCTTAGATAAAAACCAACAAAAGACTCTTATCAAAAAGGCGGCTGATCAGATAAGATTAGAACATAATGAATAAGAAAACGGTTAACACACTCGCCCTATACAGTTTTAAAAAAAATAACCTAGACTTAGCAAAATTCAAAAGAATTAGTAGGGTTTTGAAAAAGAGCGACTTAAGAACATACCTGAAGGCTTTAAAGAGGCTTATCGACAAACAGACTGTATATATTTCCATCCCTGAAAATAACGAGATTAAAGCATTTGTTCAAAAAACCTTCTCAGTTATTTACCCAGAGAAAAAAATAGAAATAACGATAGATTCTACTCTCCTCGCGGGTGTAAAGATAAGAAATTACGATAATATTTACGAGCTAAGTCTTAAAGACCTGCTTGAGAATAACTTGAGGAAAATAGCAGATTATGATAAATAGCGAAGACATATTACAACAGCTTGAAAAGAAGCTTAGCTCTCTTAGCTCCGATCCTAAAGTTCAAAATATCGGTGTAGTAGAGAGAAATACAGACGGGGTCATAAGGGCATCGGGCCTTTCCCGGGCAACAATGGGAGAGAGGGTGGAATTTGACGGAAATACTTCGGGAGTAATATTGGATCTAGACGAAGACTCGGTATCAATTATTCTTCTGGGAGGCGGAGACGAAATAAAAGAGGGAGACTTAGTCAAAAGAACGGGAGAAATGTTATCTATTAGCGTATCTGAGGACCTTTTAGGACGTGTCATAGGCCCACTTGGTGATCCTCAGGATGGTCGGACAAGGATTAAAAAGGGAAAACAAATGCCACTTGAAAAAATAGCTGCAGGCGTTGTTGAGAGAGAGCCTGTTAATACACCCATCAAGACAGGTATCAAAGCAATTGACGCTATGTTTCCCATCGGGCGCGGCCAAAGAGAGCTTATCATCGGAGACCGAGGGCTTGGTAAAACTGCTATCGCGATTGACACGATAATAAATCAGAAATCTTACAACAAAAACAAGGGCAAATCGACTGGACTTAGACCAGTTGTTTGTATATATGTTGCGATTGGCCAGAAAAGAAGCAATATTACTCGGATCATCGGAAAACTCGAGGAGAATGAAGCTATGGAATATACGATAGTTGTTTCGGCCTCTGCATCGGATCCGGCAGCTTTACAATATCTGGCTCCCTATTCCGGAGCTGCAATAGCTGAATACTTTCTTGAAAAAGGCCAGGATGTTCTCGTGGTCTACGATGATCTGACTAAACATGCATGGGCTTATAGACAGATTTCGTTGGTCTTAAAGCGTCCTGCGGGTAGGGAGGCCTATCCCGGAGACGTTTTCTATCTTCATTCAAGACTTCTCGAACGGGCTGTAAAACTAAACGCAAAAAATGGAGGCGGATCAATCACTGCCCTTCCTGTAATTGAGACTCAGGCAAATGATATTTCAGCCTACATCCCAACAAATGTTATATCTATTACAGACGGCCAAATCTATTTACAATCAGATCTATTTAATGGCGGGGTTAGGCCTGCAATTAACATAGGTACTTCGGTATCAAGAGTTGGCGGATCGGCACAAACTTCGGCAATGAAGTCTGTTTCTGGAAAAATGAAGCTCGAGTTGGCACAATTCGCTGAGCTTGCTGCTTTTTCACAGTTTGGCTCAGATCTCGATCCCGCAACTGCCTCTGCTTTAGAGAGGGGAAAAAGAACACAGGAAATTCTCAAGCAAGGGCAATACCAGCCCTTACCCGAACCCCTTGAAATCCTAAGCATATGGGCAGTAACAAATGGACACTTAGATGACATTCCTGTTGATCGGATTGGTAAGTTTGAGAAGGAATATCATCAGTACATTACCAGAAACTATTCAAAACTTATCTCTATCCTATCAGCGGGAGAAAAACCTTCAGAGACAGTATTAAAGGAAATGGAAAAATCTGTGACTGGATTTAAGAAAGTTTTTAAATAAATGGCTAACTTACTATCATTGAAAAGAAGAATTAAAACTGCGCAAAACGTCTCTAAGACAACGAAAGCGATGCAAATGATCGCAGCTTCAAAACTTAAAAGAGCCCAAAATGCCGCTCTTTCTGCTAGACCTTACGTAGACAAGCTTAGCTCTCTTTCTAAAAACATTTCCGAGAAAGTAGATCTTGAAGATAGAATTGATTACATGAAACCTAAGGCCACTGGTTCTAAAAAACTCATGCTAATAATTGCCCCTGACAAAGGACTTTGCGGAGGACTTGTAACCAATCTTTCACGCGAACTGTTGAATTTTTACAAAGACAATAAGAATTCTAACTTTATAACTGTGGGCAAAAAGGCAAATGGAGCCGTAGGACTCATAGGGGGAGAAATTGAAGCTGCGTTTGACTTCGGAACCACTCTACCTTCGTATGATAAGGTTTATCCGGTAATGAGCATTATTGACGATCTCTACCTTAGCGGTAAAACATCGGAAGTTTATATAATTAATAGCAATTTCAAAAGCGTTTTTACACAAGAACCGGGGATCAAAAAACTACTGCCGGTTAGGTTTGAAGTGACAAAAAAAAAGTCCTTTATAACCACATTTGAACCTAACGCCCAAGAACTCCTACCGGGGCTTATAAGGCACTATCTCGAAATGACTATTTTTCAAAGCTTTCTTGAAGGCTATCTCTCAGAGCAGGCAGCACGAATGCTAGCAATGCAAAATGCCACAAATAATGCCAGGGATATAATTGAAGAACTTAAGCTTGTGTACAATAAGTCACGGCAGGAGAAAATCACCAACGAAATTTTAGATATTGCAGGAGGAGTCTTTACACATGCCTAAAAATAGCGCTAATGGAATTATAGTAAGGGTAGCCGGACCTGTGGTTGATGCTAGGTTTGAGGGAGATGTCCCAACCGTAAATGAAGCTCTTGTAGTTGATTTACCTGGAAAAACTGAACTTGTTTTAGAAGTAGCCTTTATAATGGGAGACGGAGAAGTAAAAACTCTTGCTCTTGGTCCCACAGACGGATTATCTAGAGGCATGTCTGTTAGGAGAACCAACTCTTCTATTAAAGTTCCTGTAGGAATGCCAACCCTGGGCAGAATCTTTAATGTTTTGGGACAGCCAATTGACGGCGCTGGTAAATTAGTTGAAAAGGGTAAGGATAAATTGTCCCTTGAGCCAATTCACAAAATGGCTCCTCCCCTAACAGAACAGGAAACAAAACCTCAAATACTTGAGACAGGCATTAAGGTTATCGATCTTATTGCTCCTTTTACAAAAGGCGGAAAAATCGCAGCGTTTGGGGGAGCAGGTGTAGGGAAAACCGTTATTATTCAGGAGTTAATCAGAAGTATAGCAACTGAACACAAGGGTCACTCTGTTTTTGCGGGAGTCGGTGAAAGATCCCGTGAAGGCAACGATCTTTGGCTTGAAATGACCAAAAACAAAACCATGGAGAAAACGATCATGGTATTTGGACAAATGAACGAACCTCCTGCGAATAGGCTACGCGTCGCACTAACTGCACTAACTATGGCTGAGTATTTCCGCGACCAAAGAAAGGAAGATGTACTTCTCTTTATTGACAACGTATTTAGGTTTGCACAGGCAGGTTCTGAGGTGTCTGCCTTACTCGGCCGTATGCCATCAGCTGTGGGTTACCAACCAACTCTAGCATCGGAGATGGGAGATCTGCAGGAAAGAATAACTTCAACCAAGCTGGGCTCAATTACGTCAGTCCAGGCAGTATACGTACCGGCAGATGACTATACTGATCCTGCGCCTGTTACGATATTTGCGCACTTGGACGCTACAATTTCTCTAGAGCGCTCTATTGCTGACCAGGGAATTTATCCTGCAGTAGATCCCCTATCATCAAGTTCACGAATACTGGATCCGGACATTGTCGGGAATGATCATTATGAAGTCACACGAAATGTGCAGAAAGTTCTGCAGAGATATAAAGATCTTCAGGATATTATCGCGATCCTGGGAATTGACGAATTATCAGAAGAGGACAAAATGACCGTAGCGAGAGCTAGAAAAATACAACGATTTTTATCCCAACCCATGTTCGTAGCAGAAATTTTTACAGGTCAGGCAGGTAAATACGTAAACGTTAAGGATACCGTAACAGGCTTTAAGGAAATACTTGAAGGAAAGCATGATAAATTACCGGAGCAGGCCTTCTATATGGTGGGAACAATTGACGAAGTTGTAAGAAAAGCAAAAACGCTATGAAACTCGTTGTAGAAATAATAACGCCGCAAAACGAAGTCTTTAAGGGAGAGGCAGACGAAGTGATCGTACCAACCGTTACCGGAGAACTTGGGATTCTTCCCAACCATGCCTCACTTCTTACGCAGGTTTTGCCGGGAGAATTAATAATAAAGACAGGAGGCAAATCCCAATCTTTTGCCATAATGGGAGGGTATCTTGAAGTAAGCAATAACCAGGTTAATGTATTAGGTGACTATGCAGTCAGAGCAGAAAGCATAGAAATTGCCAAAGCCCAGGCTGCGAAAGAAAAGGCTGAGAAACTTATGAAGGAAAAAACAGGCCGAGAAGATTTTGCGACAATTGAAGCAGGGCTTAGAAGATCTCTACTTGAACTAAAAGTCGCCCGCAAACACCGCCCAAAAATTTTTTAATTGCGGTCATTTACGTCAATCGTAGTTTTGAAAAGATAGTTGAATATTCGATTTTTGTATGATATATTCCTCGATATGACACTATACGGACAGAAAGAACAATTCTTTGGACTCAAAAAGGGAGAACCATTTCGAGCGGGAAAAACTGTTACACTACGGGCTTATACTCACGCTACTCAACTTGATGTCCTAACATTCAGAGATACATTAACAGAAACTGGACCCGCCGAGGTAAGAGTGGATCACGAAATAGACGACGGAGAAGTTGTTTTAGTAACAAATGAAACATTAAGAGGTGAAGCTTTAAAACAAGCCAAATTCCCAACGCTAAGAACTCTTACGGGCTCGCGTATCGTTTACTCCTGGCAGGATGACTCCTCTGAGTTTGCTCTTTAATCCTCAATTTTATAAAATAGCTAAGTGAAAGTTCTACTCATAAGACATACTGATCAAAAGGGACCAGTCGATGATCAGGGCAGAAGACTAGTTTCTCTTCCCGATTCTCCCCTATCTAAACTTGGAGAAAAACAGGCTCACGCGCTAGCAAAAGAACTAGTAAAGAATAGCATAGTGCCAGACGCGTTATACGTAAGTCCCTATTTAAGAACTACTCAAACAGCAAGGATTTTGCAAGAAGACCTAGGCATAGCAGATTTAGAAACAGTAAGAGATTTGAGGGAAGTTGATCCAAATGAAAGTGATGGACATACTCTGGACGAGTTGAATTCTGTTGGGAGTGATGTCTACGCTCATCCATTTGGGCCTACCCAAGAAACTTTAGAGCATTTAATTGACAGAGAAAGGGTAGCTTTTGAGCATATACAATCCGTGGCAAAAAGAAATGGTTTCGGAGCTATCGCAATCGTTTCGCATGGAGATCCTCTATGCGCTCTCTATTGGGTATTAAGAAATGATGGGATTCCGAATTCTTACGCACAAATGCAGAAAGACTATTACCCTAAAAAGGGTGAAGCGCTTGAATTTATTTACGAAAATGGAGCTATAAAGGGCGAAGCAAAACGTATTGCAACCGAATAATCTGCCACAAGGATTGAAACACTTAGGCAGTTCACCCGTCTCACAGTCTTCTCGTATATGATAATTTGCCCTTTTGGGCAGAGTTTTATAAAATACCAGTAGTTCGCCTAAGTAACCCTGCCCGCTATGCTAGCGCAAGCGTTGCTGGCGGGTCAGTGGCAGTTTGCCGACATAGCTCAGGGGCAGAGCAAGTGTTTCGTAAACACTAGGTCGCAGGTTCGATTCCTGCTGTCGGCTCATGAAGAAAAGAGGATCAAGGCTTAATAAAAACATCGAAAGAAAGTCCAAGAGAAATATTATTTTAAGTTTTCTTGGAATTATTCTGATTTTAACATTTCTGATAAAGATTGGTATTCCACTTCTAGCTACGCTTAGTTTTCAAACGGGAAGTTTATTCGGGAATAAAAACATTGACAGCCTAAAGAACAGCGACGATTTTGTTTCTACACCTATACTTAATCCCCTACCTGAAGCCACCAACAGCGCAAGGGTTGAGATTTCAGGTTCATCTCTACCCGGATATAAGGTTCAACTCTACATAAACGGCGAACTAATCGACGAAGAAACAGCAGGAGATGGAGATTTCTCATTCAGAAGAAATCTTTCTGAGGGAGAGAATATCATTAAGCTTAAGGCCACCCATAATAAAAAAGGAAGTGAGTTCACAGACCCAACCGTAATAAATATTAAGCTTACCCCGCCTGAAATTGAAATCGAGTCCCCTACTGACGGCCAAGAAGTATCTAAAAGCCCCTTTGAAGTTAAAGGCAAAACAGACTCAGATAGCAGGGTTACCATTAATGGATACTGGGCTATGATGGATAACGACAGATTTTCCTACATGCTTCCTCTAAAAGACGGCGACAATGATATCAAGGTAGAGGCGCTGGATGAGGCAGGAAATAAAGCTGAGAAGGTAGTAAGAGTTAAGTACGCTCCGAAATAGCAGCAAGCGCCCAAACCCAGATCATTAAAAAGCTGAAGAACAAGGAGTTGATAAAAAAAGACGATATTACTAGTCCCGAGAGGGAAACCAGAAGAAGAACGCCTTCGGGCTCTGAAAGTTTTTTAACAGCCAGAAGAAAAATGCTGTACAGCAGATAAAGATAGGCCGCGAGTCCCACAATACCAGAAGTCACCAAAACAAAAACAAAACTATTATCCACTCCCGCTCCGGAGTGACTTGGGCCAAATAGTGATTTATCTTTAAATCCGCTTTCTTCCCTGGCATACCTTAAAGCATTAAATCCTATTCCAAAAACAGGACTCTTTTTATAAATTTCGACACTTTGAACGATTGTCTCGAGTCTTTGCTTGGAAGAAGCAGTACGAAGGAGGTTTGTGTTCTCTATGTAGAAATTCTTAGACAGGACAACAAAAACCAATATTGAAGAAAAAAGAATGAAAGCAAGAAGCCTAACGTTTCTTTTTATAATGCAGTAAACGAAAAACCCAGTTAGAAGGGTGATTAAAGCACTCCTTGAATATGTTAAAACTACAGCAAGCGCTGAAAAAGGAATCGAAGTATCTACTAGAAACTTAAGAGTTTTATTCTTACCTGCTATTTTATCTCTCAGAATAAATGAAAAAAATAAAAACAGAGACATGAATATTCCAGTGAAGTTTGGATCTAGAAAAGTTGAAAAAAGTCTATACATATGTTCATCCCACCCTAAATAATAAAGGTTTTTAAGACTGGGATAGAAAAAATACTGAAAAAAACCTAACGTCAGAAAGAGTGCTCCTGAAAAAAACATATAACGATATAGATTTTTTTTATTCTTCCGGGCAAACCTCAATAGGATGATATAAATCGATGAATAAGAAATCCATCTGATAAGATATAGAATTGCTACTAAACTTTGATCCAAGCTGTATTGAGACAGGTTAATCAAAAGAGAGAAAAGAAACGCAAGCGCAGTAAGCGCTATTGGATATAACAGTTTTGATTTTTCTTTGTAAGAAACCCTAAGAGACAGAAAAATTGCGGGAAGCATTAGGAGGTCAATCAGCCCAACGGATACTTCTCCCAGATGTATTCTTGCTATCTCGCCCAGTGGAAATACTAGAAATATTGCTACTATCAATAGATCCATTCTCTACCTCCTAGGGTATAAATTCTTACATTAGTTGCTGGATTTGAATACATGAGCTGCCAATACTTAAACCTTTCAGGGATCTGGACCCCTTGAGTTGCAATATAATTAAACTTGTCGCCCTCTCTCGAATAGCTTGAATGAACAAATTTAAAGTCTGCGTAGTAAAGATTATGAAAACCGTAAAGCAGAACCGTGTCCGAATCTTTAATTGTTTTTTTGAAAAATCCATCAATATCGTAAAAGTCTCCATACGAAAAATTAAGATTTTTTCTAAGAAATTCGCTCTTTGACTGGGCTCCCGTCAGAAAGCCAATGAATTTCTGATTTGCGAGAAATCTATAACCGATAGAAACTACAAAAACAAATATCATAAGACTCACCAATAGTTTTTTAATCAGCCTGTCTCTTACTGCGCTTACCGTAATAAGCGTGGCAACAGAGAGTACGGGAAGATAGGGAAGAATAAACCTGCCACCCCCTGTTTGAGGCGTCAAATACCATATTAATAAAGCCAATCCGCTATAAACAAAGGGCATTTTAGCCAATTTTTTCAATCTAGGAAAGACTACCAAAACAATAGGAATAATTATTAGGTAGATTGGAGATATTGGATCCTGTCCATAAAGAAAAGTATCCCTAATTGTTTTAAATACGTCGTATGGAAATATGTTTATATTGAGTCTTGTTTGATAAAGATCGGTAAAAAAGGGATAGACCGGATTACCTGTATGAACGTAGGCAAATGCAATCCAAGGCAGAGAAGGAAATATAGCAAGAAAAGAAAATATAAAAACCCTCTTTATGCGCTCAGCTACTTTTTCAACATTCATTCCAATCAAAACAAAATAAATCACAAGACTCCCTAACGCTATCACCTTTGAGGAAACGGCAAGACCCAACATAAAAGCTGAAGTAATGAAAAAATACTCTTTTTTTGTCTTAATCCAATAGAGAAATGCAAGAAAAGAAAGGGACTCAAAAAAAGTTCTAGATAGGTCAACGTAAGAGGCGATAGATTCCCATCCTACTACCAAGTTTCCATAAAAAAGCAGTGATGCTAAAACCGCGTATCTTTTATTTAAAAATTCCCGAGTGATTTTATATACCGAGATGCACGTGATAACACCAAACGAAAAGTGTATAAGCTTTGCAAGGATTTCTCCACTCAAAAGAACTGCTGGAATGTATAGCATTTCTGTAAGTTTTGGCATTGCCGAGTAGTAAAAGAGACTTCCCGGGATAAAAAAGACTTCATTATTTTGAAGATAAATTTTAGGAAGAGTCAAATGGTACCACAAGGCGTCGAAGGAGATTTCAGGACCCAGTACTCCTATAAGATTTACTAATGCGTGGGCTGAGAGAAGACAAATTAGAAATAAAATTTTCTTGTCTTTTGTGACCTCAACTGCGAAATGCTTAGCATGTCTAACCCCATCTATAAAATAACTTTTATATATGTAGACAAAAAATAAAATGAATATTAACGATGAAACATAAATAGTTTCCCTATATAAAATGCCAAGAAGACCAATGCTTAAAATTAAATAAGAATAAATTCCAACCAGAAATGCTAATACAAACATATCCCTCCTCTGCAAAGTAAATACTTAACATAGAGAACAACAACAGTCAGAGAATAAATTACAAAAAGAAGCTTTAAGATGTTTATTCTTGCATTTTCCACAGTTTTGACCTGACTAAAAATGAATTGAAACTCATTAGGCAGGAAACAATAAGACCCCGGACGCCATCAAGAAGCCCTAATTTAAAGAAGTAATTGTAGATAAACTTTCCCAAAGAGTAGAGAAGAATCTTCCATGCCCCCGACCTAGTACCTTTTTGAAAAAGCTCTTTTGCTCTTATGTCTGTGTAAAAATTTAGCTTGTTCAGATACTCATTCAGCGATTCGTGCGGATAATGAATTATTGGATTATTTAATGTTTGAATTTTTCCCGAAAGCTTCCATTCCTCATGCACCATTCCCTCCCAACGGCCATACTTTTTATTAGCGAGCCTTATATTCTTCTCTCCTGCAAATTCTCCAAACTTCATAAGCCTACCCCACAAATAATTTTCCCTTTTCAGATAAAATCCGTTTAAATCCTTTTTTAGCTCGTCAAGCTTGTAGATTATTTCCTTTCTTAGGATAGACGATACTCTTTCGTCTGCGTCGATAAACAGTACCCAATCGTTTTTCGCATTTTCTAAAGAAAAATTTCGTTGAGCCGAAAAATCGTCTTCAAGTTTTCTCTTAACTACCTTCAGTTTTCTTAAATTTCCGAAATATTTTTTAATAATTTCTTCAGTTCTGTCAATTGAAAAATCATCAATTATTAAAATTTCATCACAGAAAAGAACGCTCTCGACAGCATCAACTATATTTTTTTCTTCGTCTTTGGTAAGTATAACTGCTGTTAACATTTACTTTCTTTCTACATCTATTCTATCAATATGCTCCGAAACATAAAACCTCAATTTTTCTTTTTTTTCGGAAGGTCCGTGACCAAGATACCAAGTTAAGTATTCATGAGGCATCGTAAAGCTTTCATAAATGCTGGCTTCCCCAATACCCAAAATATTATATGGACGTCCGTTGGCTTCCTTGATAATAAAACGGGCTGCTTCAACTCTTTTCGTAAAGGGAGGACCTGTCAAAAAATTACCCCTAATTGTTGTGTAGGCGTTAACAAACCCAAAAGCAATAAGCAAGACACAGGAGGATAAGTAAAGAGCTTTCTTTTCAAAAAATTTATTAAATAACAATGCAATCACAATTATTACCTGGGGATAAAAAATGAGTATATAGGCAGATGAATTTGTTTTTGCAGCTATATAAGCAAGCGCTGGAATAAAAAAGAATACGAGAATCAACGAATGGCTTAAATTGATCTCCTTTCTTTTGAAATTATGATAAACTAAAGCGCCGAGGAAAATAAAGCTAAGAGTAAGAATGAGCATAGATAGCTCTAGGCTAGGTAGAAATATTAATTTTTTTATTAAAATAAGGGTATAAGTTCCAAAAGTTGTCCATGTTTCTCCAGCCGAGTTGGGGTTGAGCGGAGGATATCCCAGGAAAACTGCAATACGGTAAAATACCCACACTGTAAATTTCAAGGTCTGAGGGAATCCGTGTCCTAAATCGTAAATTAGCATTGGAATCATGGGTATAATCAATCCAAGCACCGATACCGAGATCACCTTCCTGTTAATAGCCTGCATCATCCACTTTTTCTTTTTTATCAAACCGAATAGAGTTATCAGAAAAACCGTTGCGCTTAACGGAAATGTAGCAATTTCAAAATTATAAAGAAGGGCAATCAAAAATAAAGATAGCGGGAAATACAAAATTTTACCACCTAACCATCTATATACGGAAAGGATCAAGAGCGCAGTAATTAAGGGTATAGAGCTTGTATGGTATGCCATTCTTGCATCGGCTATTATAATTGGAGCCGTAGCAAATAAAAACGCAGAAATTAATCCTACTCTTTCTGAAAAAAGTTCTTTTCCCAGTTTATATACTACAAAAACCGTTATAACCCCCAGGAGCGCTGTGAACACAGCCGGAGCCACAGGATTATAGTTAAACAGCTTAAGTATTACGGCCAATATATATGTCCACATTGCTCCTTGATGAAGCCACGTGTGGCTTGATGTGATACCTACAAGCGGTATTCCACCTCCCATGAGCATATCTCTGGCTGAGATATAAAACCAGCCTTGATCTGCAATGAACGGCATTAACTGTGGTAGTTTATAAAGCCTTAGAAAAGCGCCTATCAAAAGAATGAATATTAAAAGAATTTTGTGTTTATTTAGCTGCTTCATTGAAAGTATCTAAGTACTTTTTGCTTACGTCCACAATGCTATATTTCTCAATTGCTTTTTCATATCCTGCTTTTCCCATTTTAGACCTTAAAGAAGCGTCCTGACCCAGTCTTATTATCGCACGCGCCAAAGCTTTTTCATCCCTTGCAGGAACTATCAAACCGCTAGTCCCATCTTCAATTATCTCAGGGATCGGTCCGTTATCTGTTCCTATTACAGGAATTTTGTTAATCATTGCCTCAACCACCACAAGTCCAAATCCTTCCAGTTCCCAAACGCTTGGGAAAATAAATAAGTCGAACAATGGATAGTAATTAGCTGTATCCGTTACAAAGCCTGTCATTCTTACGTTTTTGTGTATTCCCAATTCATTTATTAAGCTTCGATAACGGATTCTATCAGGTCCGTCTCCGACAATGATAAAATAGGCGTTAGGAATTTTTTCTAAAACAAGAGGCACTGCTTTGATCAAATAATCCTGTCCTTTTTCATAAGTCAAGCGTGAGACAGAACCAATTATGAGCTTTTTTTCAAGCTTTTCCGGAATTTTTATTTTTTTATCTAGTCTTATCTCGATTCCACACGGAACTAGTAAAATCTTGGATTCAGCTATCCGGAGATTTTTTTTAAGATCATTTTTTGTGAAATCGCTCGGAACAATAATTTTTTTCGGAATACCGAGTAGAGACTGATAAAGGATCCAGGGAATATAGAAGTTTCTTATAAAAATTGTCTTAAGCGCACCATACTCTATCCAAAAAACTGGAATTCTGAAAAAAACTGTAAGAAAAGTTATCAAAAGTTTCTCAGAAAATCCACTCATGAGTATTAAGTCGGTTTTTTGCTTTCTTAAATTCCAGAGCAGGTGTGAATAAAAGACAATTGCGAATGGTAAAAGTAAAATTGATTTAAAAAGTCCTCTTTTATTTCCGATGATATCTAAAATAAAAGGGAGAGCAATTGTCTTAAATCTTTCTTTAGATACCTGCTCAAAAAATTTCCCCCTATTGCTCGCAACAACAGTATTACACCCTGCTCTTCTAAATCGAGACATAAGTGTGATCATAAATTTCTCAGCACCCCCTAAGTCAGGTGACTGCATAATAACGGCAATATTCATTTTCATTTCAATAGTTTCTTTTTTACTATGTCCAGCACTCTTTCAGAGCTTCTTTCCCAGTTCCACGTAGACAAAACTTCTTCCCTACCTTTCTTTGCTATTCTCCCTCTCAGCTCCCTATCTTTTAGAAGTTTTTCGATTGCCGATTTCATTTTCTTAGCATCTCTCTCTACTAAATACCCCGTAACGCCATCCCTAACAGCTTCTATCGGACCTCCTTCTTTTACAACTACAGGCACTGCTCCAGTAGCCATTCCTTCCCATGGAACCATACTGAAAGGATCGAATCGTCCTAATACAGCCACAACCTTTGCACTGCTATATTTTCTTACCAGTTCTTTGTCTGTTATAAAGTTCCCCTTTTCTGGCTTAACCACATATACCTTTAATTTGTTTTTAAACAGCTTTATTATTTTTAAAAATGTGTCGTATCCTTCAATCCACACGTCTTTACCAACAAAGATTACATCGTATTTTTTCCTAACATTGATTGGCTTAAATACATCCGAATCTACTCCTAAATAACATTTCGTAGAATTTTTTCCATAAGCCCTACGTATGTTTGATTTTGTGTAGTTAGAATTGGCAAGAACAAGTTTTGCATGCTTTATATTGGAGGAGTCTATCTCCCTTTTTACTATTCTTACAAAACCCTCGTAAATGTTTTTCAAACTACCTTTTCGGGAAAAAATAAGAGTGGGATCGTGAGCAATTCTTAACGGCTCGTGACAAAAATAAACCGTTGGGGTCTTAAGAAACCTCAGTATGAAAGGGGCGTGGGTAAACTGAGAAGGATGTACGAAGACAAAATCGTACTTCATTTTATCTATATCTCTCGCAATTTTTTTGTGTAGAAAATAAAGCCTTATCGGTTCTACTAAGTCTTTATAAATTTTGAGTGGAAAATTTCCCCCATCGTATTGTTTATATAAGAACGGGTAGAAACTGTGTTCTTTAAAAATCTTTTCCAAATCTTTTTCATTCTGCCTATCTACGTAATACAGGTCAATCTTGTGATATTTTGAAAAAACTTTGCCGTATTCAACCACAACACGCCTTGCTCCTCCAAAGTGAAGTTCGTGAAAAAAAGCTACGTTCATTGTTTTCTAAATAATCTACGGAATAGAAATAGGGCTATAGGCATTTCGACTGCAATTGAGATTAAGGCAGAAAGTCCGGCTCCCGCCAAACCATAAGCGGTGGTAAGAGGAACTATTGTAAGTGCAAGCGCTGCAACCCTGAAGAGCGTCATCTTGGCTACGTAGTCTTGTCTACCGAGAGACAGAAAAAGAGGAGCAAAATTCCCAAAAACAGTACGAAGTATACCGTAAAAGCTAAGAATTCTAATGGCCGGCACTGCACCTAACCATTCTTTGCCTAGAATAATTAAAGTTATATTTTCTGCAAAAACAAATATAAAAATACCAACAGCTGAGGCTACCAATGAAGATAACAGTGTTACCTTCGAGAAAGCACGTAACAAACGGCCTCTATCATCGGAGAACTTTGAGTACACGGGGAAAACGACCTTGTTTACCACGTCTGTAACTTCAGTTATGGGAAGCGTTGATAGCTTGTATGCCACTTGATATAACCCTAGCGAGCTTGATCCCATAATTTTTCCAACTGCGAGATTGTCTCCGTTATCAGACAAATATGCGAACATCCCTGTAAGAGTTACCCACCAACCCCTGCTTACTATGTATTTCATTTTATCTAATTCGAAGAATAGCTTGGGACGAGGCTTAAAGAATGCGAAAGATAAAATTACTTCTAAAAAAGCGGATGCTATAAGCCCGTATGCAAAACTTTCTGCGCTTCGTGTTACAAAAGCTACGAATACTGCAACTGAGGCATCCACTGCAAAAAGGATAAATCTTAAATAAAATTCTTTATGGAACTGTATCTCCTTTTGTATATAAATAATGGACGGGTTTATAAAGCCTCTTATCAAAGGAACAAACGCAATAATATATATTACTCGCTCTGACTCGGGAGAATTAAAGAAATCTACGATAAAAGGAGCTAATCCGAATAAGAGTATTGAAATAAGAATCCCCCTCAAGATTGAGACCATCCATGCTGAATTTATATATTCCTTTATGTCTCGTTTTTCTTGAATGAGAAATATATTAATTCCCGTTTCGGTTATTATCTCCAGGAATGAGAGCATAAGACTTGCTATTCCAAATACTCCAAATTGTGCAGGCGTTAGGATACGGGCAAGAATAGCAAGCCTTACAAATGTGATAGCTCGAGTAGATCCCCTCAGGAGTCCCATCCAGGAGATTCCTTTAAAAACATCAGTTCTGTAGCCCATGCATGAATTATAGCTAAACGGAAGTTATTTTCCCAATCTCTTTATTAAACCGAGAGAAGTACCTAAAAGAACTGCAGCATCAGAAACAAGCTGAAGTAATGGCAGATAGTAAAAAGCTTCTGCTTCTTTTACATATTTAAAGTTTTTTAATATCGCCCAAACAGTATATGCGAATGTTCCTAAAGCTAGAAAAATTATACTAAAAAAAATATCTGTTTTTAAAAATAACACAACCATCACGAGTCCGATAGCATAGCGAACAAATATGAAAACCACCTTTGGCCTTAAAATGCCTGCCTCCGCGTCTCCTAAAGCAAACCTATAGAACATTATGAAGGCCTCTATGGTGTTTTTTCTGGGCTCCCAATAAACAATTGCATCCCTAGCAAAAGCTATACTTATCCTTTTCCTCCTTAATCTTTGAGAAAATTCATAATCTTCATTATTTGACAATTCTTCATTAAACCTCCCTGCTTCAGTCCATGCACTCTTTCTAATGGCCATAGATCTCGTAGCAGGAAGGAAGTTATTTGGATCTATTTTATCCTTCATTGTTAAAACGTAAGGCAATAGGGACTTCTCAAATACATTTTTTGCTTTTCCTTCATAATAACCTGCAACAACACCCACTTCTTTATTTGTAAAATCTTTAGTTATATTTTTGAGCCAATTCTTTTCTAGAATACAACCTGCGTCTGTACAAACTATTATTTCTCCCGTTGAATTTTCAATGGCTTCATTCCTCCCAACAGATCGATTTCCTTTTTTAGCTAACACTCGAACTTTTATTTTTTTATTGGATATTGAAGATTTGAAATTGGAAATTACGGACAAAGTATCGTCCGTTGATCCTCCATCCACAATAATCGCTTCATTAGGTAGTAATGTTTGAGAATTTAACGACTCCAGCAGGGGTTTTATAGAATTTTCCTCGTTGAGCACCGTGGTAATGAATGATATTCTCATGCTTGCCCTTTTATATTCGTCTTTATATTATATCAGCATGCTTGACCCATATAGAATGGTCGTTATAAACATAGCTGCGTCCTTCATTCTTCTATTTGCTTTTCTGTTTTACAAGTATATATACCCAAAAAAAACTCCACCCTATCCCCTGATGATATTTCTCTTATCCCTTCTTCCCCTAATAAGCCTGCTTAGAAAAGGTAGTTACGAAAGCGGAGATCTTTCTCTTCATGCAATGAGATCAATGTCTTATTTTAAAATTCTTTTTGAAGAGCACATTCGACCGGTTTGGACCCCGGAATTCAATGCCGGATATGGAGATCCTCATTTCCTATTTACCTATTTATTGCCTTATTTTTTAGCATCTGTTCTGCATAAGATAGGTTTTTCTTTTATCTTATCAATTAAAATTCTGCTTGCGTTATCCTATGTCGCTTCCGGACTTTTCATGTATAAATGGGTAAAAGAATCTTTTGGTCCTAAAGCAGGATTTATATCAGCTGTTTTTTATTTATTTGCTCCATATCACTTAATAGATATGCATTTCCGAGTTAGCGTAGCTGAAAGCATATCGTTCGCATTTCTTCCAGCGTGTTTATATTTTGCAAAAAAAATCATTAAAAATCCATCACCTGGATATATCGTTACTGAATCGATTTTGCTCGCCCTTCTCATTATGACCCATCAAATTATATCTTTAGGGTTTACCATCATATTATTGCTTTACGGTTTGATTCAATACAAAATTGTAAAACCTAAGAACACCAAGGGAGTTTTTTACTTCTTATTCTCAATTTTTATGGGACTTTTGGTATCGGCCTTTTATTGGTTTCCAATTCTTTATGAATCAAATTTTACTCAAGCAAGCATCTCCTCATCTGTCGTAATATTCCCAACTTTTAAAGAATTAATTTTTAGTCCCTGGCGTTATGGATTTTTATTTCAAGGCCATTATGGAGAACTTTCTTACATAATTGGATACACTCAGCTATTAATATTCGCTCTTTCTACCTACCTATTGTTTAAACACACCAAAAGGACAACAAAATACATGCTTTTATTTTTTTCTATGGGATCCTTGTTTTTATTTTTACTTATACTTCCAACGTCTAAAGTTCTATGGGAAAACTTACCACTTTTAAAATATTTCCAGTTTTCTTACCGACTGTTAGTTTTCATGTCATTATTCACATCTGTTCTTGCGGGAATTGTTGTTACTTACTATAAAAGCAGACTCTTCTTTATGATTCTAGTAATATTAACGATTGGATACACTATGTTAAACTGGGGCAATCGAAGGTCTGTCTCTGAAATAAACGATCAGTACCTAGCACAAGAATTTGCAAGAAAGCCGGACGTTGGTACCTATCTGGAACCAAGTTCACCCATATGGGCCAACCCGGGCTCTGTTTTTCTTAGGGACAATAACGGAAAACATATTGAAGTGCTATCTGGAACTGCAGAAATAAAATTACTTCAGAGAACATCCGTGAATCACACTTACCTCATAAAAACGAATGAAGCGGCAGTAATTAAGGAAAATACTTTATTTTTTCCGGGATGGAAACTAAGAATAAATAATAATTTTTATAAATTCGATTTCGATGACAGAAAATACCCCGGAGTTATAACCTTCAAGTTGGAAAGAGGGAACCACAAAGTTGTCCTGTCTTTTGAAGAGACTACAGACAGAAGAGCCTCAAGGATAATTAGCTTGGGAGGTTTCATAAGCCTAGGTATCGTTTTATTTAAGCCAAGAAATGGCAAGTTACTGCTTTTGAGCAACTACGCCAATATTTCCCGCAGGAAGAGAAACAGAAAGATTTCCAATTCTTGATATAGCAAGAGACCTTAATAATAACCTTTTAATTATCGAGGGCATGGGGAAAAGCTTTACCCAATAAGATAATTGATACTCATTGACTATAGTGAACGCCATCGCTTTATCAAATTTGTTTTTTTTGAATATATTTTCTAAAGTATTTTTGTTAAAAAGAAAAATATGTTCAATGTCAAAGATTGGAGATTTCTGCCCAAACAATTTAGCTGATAGTGCGTCTGTATCATGAACTACAAATAATACTTTCCCTTTTTTCTTTAGCAATAAATTTACATCTTTTAAAAATAAATTCGGGTCTACGACATGATCTAGGGTATGAAAGCAAAGTATTATGTCGAACGTATTTTTATTGAATAATTTTCTATCGAATATATTTATCTTTATTTCCTTTCTTATATTTTCTGCAGCTCTGTTCACAGAACCCTCTCCCGGCTCGACCCCATTTACATTTTTGTACCCATTTTTATAAAGCTCATCTAAGAAAAACCCGTTCGCACAACCAATTTCCAGTATTTTTACATTTTTATTTTTTGCATTAATAAATTTTTTAAAATACTTGTAATATACCTTTCGCAGGTATTCTGACTCGGTTTGATAATTGAAATCGCTATCCTCATAAAATTTCTTTATCTTCAAAGCATCTATAATAGGACTGGAAAATATTAATCCACATTCGCAACACTTTAAAAATCTGTAGTGGGTCCCGTCAGGCATTCTTCTTGCCGAAAATGATTTCCTATCTATTTTTGAGAATTCATAATTATCTTTATACAAAGTTTTTGCTTTACTGTTATTACCGCAAATAGCACATTTAATAATCTGCATTTTAGTTATCTCCAAAGACGTAGATAAGCACCCACTACGTTCTCCCATGTTTGATTAGTTACCCAACTAAATCCCTTCTCGATTAACTCTTCTTCTGCTTGTCGGTTTCTAAGATAGTAATCAACTCTCTCAGCTAACTTTTTAGGAGAATTTTCTATGACAATATAACCTGAGAATGGTGACATTCTTAGGTAATCCTCCTTTATTGGATTGTCATACAACGCGAACGCTAAGCGTTTTGCGGCAAGTGCTTCCAGAATCGAAAGATATCTTGAAACAAATGCAAAATTGTAGTTTTCTAGATATTTTACTGCGTTTTTTTTAAATTTTTTTGTATTATAACCTTTCAGCCTATGTTTGTATTTTCCTTCTCCTAAAATCAATAAATCAAATTTAGGATACTTTTCCTTTATCAAATCGGTTGCTTTCGCATAATCCAAGATTCCAGTTTGGTCATCAAGTCTTCCGTAAAAAATTGCTGATTGACGATTTATTGGCCTTTTACCGACCGCAGATACATTAACTGCTCCGTAAATAACAAAATTGGCTTTTGTCCCGTACCATTTTTTAATAAAATCTCCTACGCAAATATTACCGTTAGACAATAGCTCTGATATTCTTCTAACAATAATCGCTCTTTTTCTAACGGGGTAGGATTCATATCCATGAAAAGTTATAAAGACTTTTTTCCTAGGGAACATAAACCTGAAGGGTAAATACCAATAGAATACGTCATGTGCGTGAACTATATCTGCGTTTTTAATTAACTGTTTGTTTTTCCAAAACCAAATCCATACATAAAACTTTTCAAACCAATTATCAGGCGTTTTTTCTATCCTTTTTATTTTGATTCCCCTGTACAAACTTTTTTCGCCATGCGATTTTGTAACAACAGTCAAGTCGTGCCCTTTTTTTACCAAAATCTTTCCCACTTCTTCGACGTGTTTCTCTACTCCGCCAATGCCTGGATAGAATCTTCGTGTCAAAAACAGAATCCTCATATTTTCTTAGCCGACAGTATTAGATCGTTAAAGTCCCATCTTTTTGTGAGAATATTTCTCGCGATAAGGCTTTTTAAAACATAATGATCAGGAAATGCATAAATAAAACTCTTCCCAGCTGGCCTAAATCCTGAAATAGTCAATTCCCTCTCTAAGAGTTCAGGCGAATATTCCCTGAGGTGGCTACTCTCATTTACCGTAAGCCCCCACATTCTTTCGTTTAATGGAACTGAGCAAATAAACACACCCCCGGGCTTAAGAATTTCATTTACTTTACCAAGAACTCTAAGTATTTTTGATGGAGAGATATGCTCCAAAACTTCAAGCGCCAATACAACGTCAAAGCTATTTTTTCCATACGGAAGGCTGTATACTGATCCTTTTCTAAAATCTCCTTTAAACTTTTTCTTCAAAATATTTACACTCTTTTGCGATATGTCTATTCCATAAATCTCGTATGTTTTCCCTTGACTACCAAGATACTCCTCAATTAGACCAACGCCCGTTCCGATATCCAACAGTCTTTTTGTTTTCCTTGGGATATACGACGCTGCTATTTTGATCCTCTCCTTTGTTACGCTAGGCTCGTTTGCGTATGAAACCGGGCTTGAAAACTTTATATTCCAGAAAGAGTTAGTATTATAATTTTTTATTTCAGCGTATTTTTCGGAATACAATTGTTTAAGGCTTTTGAGACCGTTTTTTTGCGCTAGAACTCTTCTCGCTTTTTCAACAAAATAAGGATTTCTAGAGCAGTTCGAGCATAAAGGGTATTTGTTTTTGTCGCAGGTAATGCAGTGCATTTTTATTAAGATTTAGTGGGCTCACCAGGATTCGAATCTGGAACCTATCCGATGACTATCGGACGGCATTCCCTTGTGGATCCTGCAAGACTCGAACTTGCGACTTCTTCGATGTGAACGAAGCGCTCTACCTCTGAGCTAAGGATCCCAACTGAGCTATGGATCCCCCAAAGCTCTCATATATTACCATAAAACAGAAGGTTGACAAAGCTAAGCTAATCCTGAGAAAATCATAAAATATGCTCCTGACAGCCCTACGTCGAATCTACGCTTTTCTAATAGACGCTCTTGAAACAATTCTCCTTGTTGGTGCGGTATTTCTGGTAATATATGTCTTCTTATTCAGACCATTTGAAGTAAAAGGGGATTCTATGTACCCTAATTTTCATGATGGAGAATATGTTCTTACCAATCTTATTGGCTATGGAACAACAAGCTTCTTAAAACTTTCCGGACCCAAAAAAGGCGATGTGATTGTCTTTAAATCTCCAACAGAGGCAGATAAGGATTTTATTAAAAGAGTGATCGCCCTTCCCGAAGAAACAGTTTCGTTAAATAACGGGAACATATACGTCAACGGAAGATTTGTGTCAGAAGATGAATTTCTCTCCCCTGATGTGACAACTAATCCGCAGAGCTTTTTAAGGGAGGAACAATCGGTCACAGTACCGCAAGATCAGTATTTCGTTATGGGCGACAACAGACCATATAGTTCTGATTCTAGAGAGTGGGGATTTGTGGGCAAAAAGAACATCATTGGAACATCTTTTTTGATCTATTGGCCGCTTAGCAAATTTGGAAGAGTAAGTAACCCTTATTAGGATTTTTACGGGGATAAAAGATCTATCAGTTCTTTTATTTTGGGGCCCGTAACATCAACATCCCCTGCAACCTCGATTACCACCCTGGCTCTTGATCTGGACTGAAATATGGTAACCTTATGAAGCCCAAACTTATCTTTTAGACTCTTCGCCATTTCGTCAAGCTCCGGAACCCAAAGCCTATCGCTTTTTGTCCTGGTTTCACCTTCCTGCGTAGCGCTCTTTACTTTTCTCGCCATATCCTCCGTCTGACGAACCGTGCTGTTTTCCCTTAGAATTTTCTTAAATAACTCAAGCATTAGCTTTGACTCGCCCAGTGAAATAAGTGGACGCACGTGTCCTTCTGTTATCACTCCCGCGACCAAAGCATCCTTAATAGCATCCGGTAAGGAAAGAAGTCTTATGGTATTGGATATTGTCGGGGCGCTTTTTCCTACTTTTCGTGCGACTTCATTTGTACCCAGTCCGAATTCATCAATAAGTCTTTTGTATGCCTGTGCTCTTTCAATGGGGTTTAGGTCTTCCCGCTGTACATTTTCTACAATTGACATCTCAAGCATTCCTTGAGGCGAAGTCTGTTTGATAACCACAGGGACCTTATTTAACCCAAGAACTTTTGCTGCTCTCCATCGCCTTTCACCGGCGATTATCTGATATCCGGCAGGAGTACTTGCCACAACCAACGGTTCAAGAATTCCCTGCTCTCTAATGGATTCTACAAGATCATTTAATGACTCTGTGGTGATAATTCCTCTAGGCTGAAGCGGATTAGCCTGAAGAACGTTTGTCTCAAGTTCTGTTACTGTGTCTACTGTTTGCTGTATGTTCGGATCCATTACTTTACAGGCAGAACATCAATTATCTTTTTTCCCCTCGAAATCTTAAACTTCACTATTCCTTCTATAATTGAAAAGATCGTATAGTCGCGTCCCATCATAACTCCGTCTCCCGGAAAGAATTTTGTTCCTTTTTGTCTGACTATAATATTGCCTGCGATTGCCTTTTCACCACCATAAAGCTTAACGCCCAATCTTTTTGATATGGAGTCTCTGTTGCCTCTTACTGAACCCTGTGCTTTTGTATGTGCCATCTATATTCCTATCCTTCGTGAAAATTTATTGTATTCTAGCTTTAATTTTCACAGCAGTCAATACGACAAAGTATATCAGATTACTTTTTCCCTGCTACTTTAACTGGTTTTTCTGCCTTTTTTTCTTTTTGTTTTAAACCTGTTTCGATTTTTTCGATCAGAATTTTAGTCAAATGGGGCCTAAATCCAATTCTTCTTCTGTATCTAACTTTTGACTTATATTTCTCGACAAGAACTTTTTCTCCCTTTTTCTGCTCAAGAACCTTGGCTTTTATCTTAAAACCCACAAGGGTGGGTTTACCTACCTTGAAAACTTCCCCTGATACATAAAGAAGAACTTCTTCGAGCTCAACTGAGGCGTCTTTCGCGCCTTCAACCTTATCTATTTCTAGAGTTTCGCCCGTTGACACCCTGTACTGTTTTCCACCGGATTTAAGAACTGCGTATTCCATGAGAAGCCAATTATAACAAAATACTAGCCTATTTCCAACACTTTTTTCCTTGAGGAGGATTTACCTACTGCGAAAAGAAGCCCAATCATAATAAAGTTTGAGAGAAGTGAGCTTCCGCCTGACGATACAAATGGAAGGGTTACCCCAACTATTGGCACTATTCCTAAATTCATCCCGACGTTCATAAAAAAATGAATGAAAATCAAAAGGAATACTATGAGCGCATAGTTTTTAGAAAATGCGTCCTCTGAAGTAACAAATGTTACGTATATTCTATAAAGAAGAAAACAAAACGCCAGTATTACTATGCCTGACCCTATAAAGCCTAGGTTCTCAGAAATTGTAGCAAATATAAAATCTGTGTGATGCTCAGGAAGAAATCTAAGAGTAGACTGCGTTCCCTGACCCAACCCCTTACCCATAATCATTCCTGAGCCTACTGCAATAACTGACTGAATTGCGTTATAAGACGTTCCTAAGGGATCCTGCGACGGATTTATAAAGGTTAACAGCCTTTGTTTTTGATAATCATGAAGAAAAAACCACAGAAGGGGAAAACTTACGAGCCAGAGTAGAAAACCTGAAACAAAATACTTTAATGGAAATCCATAAATAAGAAGAGCCAAAACCGCTACCCCCGCGTAAATTAAAGCATTTCCAAGATCTGGCTGCAGAAAGATAAGAATAAAGATTGGGGCAAGAAGAAGGAGAATCTGTAAAAAGTTTTTAAGTGACGTCGATTTAACTTCTGATAAGTAAGAGGCCAGAGATACTGCAAGAAAAGGTTTTAAAACTTCCGAAAACTGAATTCTTACTCCAAAGATCTCTATCCATCTAACAGAACCCCTACTTTCAATTCCTAAGATAAGTACTATCGCGAAAAGCACAATGGAAACAATGTAGATTGGGACGTCATAATGCTTTAGCGCGTTTGGGTTTGTGTTAATAGCCAAAACAAATGCGGCTAACGAAAAGATTGTAAAGATTACCTGACTATTAAAGCTCTCGTGATCCAGAGAAAAAAGAGTGACTAATCCGAGAGCGACTAATACAAGCACGGGAACTAACGTGATGAAGTCGATTGCGGAGAAAAACTTTCTTCCGATATTCATTTTTGGCGAGTAATTGAAAACTCAGATCCTTTAGACAGAGTCGATACAAGTGCTTTTCTTTTTATCTCATCTTCAAACTCCGAAGGCCAAGACGAAAGAACCACGTCTACTTTTTCGTCCATTGCTGTTCCAAGTTTTTTTCGTTCTTCCTGAATTTTCCTCATTATATCCCGCGCTTCCCCTTCTGATTTAAGCTGAGGGGTTATGTTTAAATCAATGTATTTTCCCTCAGCGAACTCGTAAAATCCGGGCTTCCCTTTTAGTTTTGTGTTTAATTCGTATTCTACGTGCTTAACGTTTACTTCATCTTTCAATAAATCCTCTAGCTCTCTCGCAATCTTCTGATCTTCTCTTTTAAAAGATGCGACCCAAATGGAACTCAAAGGTTGTCTAACCTTAAGGTTATGTTTTTTTCTTGCGGCATGAACGAGCTCTGCAGTACCCCTAACCCATGCCATACCACCACTTAAGTCTTCTGAAATTTCACTTTCGTCCGAGATAGGCCAGCTTGCTAAATGTACTGATTCGTGATCAGTAAGGTTTGTATAGATCTCTTCAGCAATAAATGGCGTGAATGAAGAAAGAAGCTTTGAGTATTCAAATAAAACTGTCCACATTGTTTGAAGAGCGCTACTACGGTCTTGCGAATCTAGATTTATAGGAGAGACTCTTTCCCTGCTTCTTCTTACATACCAATTCGACAAATCATTTATAACAAAATTTTCTATATCTTCTACTGCTTTGTCTGCCTGGTATTTCTCGATGTATTTTGTGACGTTTTTTATACTTTCGTTTAGCCTTGAAATTATCCATTGATCAAGAATGTTGGAAGATTTTATCCTTGCCTTGACAGGCTTGAATTGATTTAGATTAGCGTACATTACGAAGAATGAGTAAACATTCCATAGTCTTAAATGGAAAAAACGCCTTACCTCATCTGCAACATGATAACCAAAGTTCAAATTGGCTTCAGGATCTTGCTTTAAATACATCCACCGCATAACGTCCACCCCTATTTTGTCTGCGGCCTCATTAAATTCGATGGAATTCCCCTTGCTCTTATGCATTTCTTCACCTTTTTCATCCCTGACAGATGCAAAACCCAAAACCGTTTTAAATGAATTCTTCCCTTCAAGTGCGGTAGACATTGCGATAAGAGAATAGAACCAGTTTTTAAACTGTCCCGGAAAAGATTCTGTTATAAAGTCTGCAGGTCTGAAGTCTTCGGGCATTGTAGAATAAGACACAATCCCTGCGTCAAGCCAGGGATTCCCAACATCAGGAATCCTAGAAGTTATTTCACCGCATTTTGAGCATTTTATTTTCACCTGATCAATCCATGGCCTATGAGGAGAATTACCCTCAAACTTATCAAATCCTTCGACTGCCTTCTGTTTCAAATCTCCCAAACCTCCCGAAACGTCAAAGTTACCGCATTTTTCGCATTCCCAGATTGGTAGCGCAAGCCCCCAGTATCTTTTTTTAGAGATGAGCCAGTCGTGCATGTTTTTAAGCCAGTCAAGCTCACGATCCAGTCCCCACTCAGGCAGCCAGTTAATCTTCTTCGCAGTCTCAACCATTTGCTCTCTAAAAGTTTTGCCTGAATCATCTTTTCGATCCATTGCTATATACCACTCGTCAACCACTCTCCACACAAGCTCTGTCTTACATCTCCAGCAAGTCGGATATCTATGTTTATACATTTGTGTTGTGAAGAGGAATTTTCCATTATCTTTTTCTTTTAGAAAATCTATTATCAGTTCCGGATGCAATTTCGCATTCTTGCCGGCAAACTCACCCATGTCTTTTACATATGAGGCATCTTCTTCAATTGATGAAATAACAGGAAGCTTGTTTTCTTTTCCCAGCTTAAAGTCTTCTTCTCCGGCACCCGGTGCCACATGGAGAAGTCCTGTACCCTCCTCCTCAGTTACAATTTCCTCACCGTCTATAACTCTATGCACATAGTCTCCTAAAGTTTGTTTTACCAATGGTATGTCATCAAACGGTGCTCCATACTCCCAGCCAATTAATTTTTCACCAAGTAGGCTTTCTCCCTTCTTACCGCCTTGTAAAATTTTCTCTTCTTCCAAGGGATTTATTCTTTTGTCCATAAGCCAAAAAGTTTCGTGTCCGATTCTATAAGCCGAATATTTTTCTTTTTTATTTACCGCTACAGCTACGTTTGACGGTATTGTCCAGGGAGTTGTAGTCCATGCAAGAAGGTATTCTTTTTCGCGATCTCTTATGGGAAGTTTAAAATAGACAGATTCGTGTGTCAGCTCCTTATATTCTTCTGTTAAAATCTCGTGCTGAGAAATTGCCGTTCCGCATCTCGGACACCAGGGAACCGAGTCGTGCCCTTTATAGAGCCAGCCCTTATCGTGAACATTTTTTAAGAAATTCCAAATTGCATAGTTATTCTCCGAAGAGGAGGTGTGATAGGAATTATCCCAATCCATAAAATAACCGAGGCGTTTTGACTGCTCAGTCTGGATTCCGGCAAACTTTTTAACGCGCTCTTTGCATAAATTGATGAATTTTTCCAAACTTGCAAACTTATCGCCCGGGACTAAATTTTCTATATCTTTCTTACTTTTCAAACCCAGTTCTTTTTCAACTTCGACTTCCACCCAAAGCCCTTGCTCATCAAATCCGTTTTGAAACCTTTGACGCTTCCCTCGCATGTTCCAAAATCTTTGCCAGAAATCTTTATAAGTTCTCCCCCAAGCGTGGTGGACTCCCATGGGATTATTCGCAGTTATTGGTCCGTCAAGAAAGGAGAATTTCTCAGAAGATTTGTCGTTTCGGTGAAGATACTTATCAACAGTCCCATTCTTATACCATTTCTCCAAAAGTTCCTTTTCCATTTTGGGAAAATCATGAGAGGAACTTACGGGCTTAAATCCCGTTAGAAGTTTGTCTGAAGTGCTTTTGCTCATAATAAAACATTCCCGTTTTTTTAACGGGATAAACATTATCTTCCAATTGTAGCTAAAATAACCTCTGCCTTCAAGACGAGCTTATGAAGACACCGAAGAAAGTAAAGGATTAATATATCCTGCACTGGTGTGAGTCCATCCGTGACTTCCGGGAATATGTTCTACCCTAGGTCTTTCAAACGCACTGGCTATAGCTTCGTGTCTTTCGGGGCGTGATTCATCTTTATGCCACCTTACCAGTATCGCCGGTGTAGTTATACAGCCAAATCTCTCGACGTATCGTTCAATTCTTTCCCTTCTCAAGATTGAAAAAACTCTTTCAAAAAGTGAACGGTTGCTCACTTTATTTATCTCTTCAGAGCTATCGCCTATCATAGGATCTGGATCGATTTTAATTCTTCTTCGAATTAGCGTTGTAGCTCTCACAGCTGCAGGGGTGAGACCAGCTCTAACTAAATCCGGAGTGATTGAATGAACTGCCCTCAGTCTTTCTATCAGCCTTCCCAGGTTTACATCATGAGAGGAGAAGATTGGTCCGAGTAGGAATACATTTCCCACCCTTTCCTGAGCTTCTTTCTCGTGAAAAAGAAGATCCATTATATTTGCAGCACCCAAAGACATCCCCACCAGTTTGATACTCTTTCCCGAAACAAGCGGAGAATCCAAAAGATCCATTACTTGGGCTCTGAGAAGCGGTGGATAAAAATCGGTGTCCGAGTAATCGACCAAAACCGCTCCTTCCTGTTCTTCTACTTCAGGGAGTTGACTACCGAATGTTGTTTCTGCCCCTACTACAGTTCCTGGGAGTAATAAAGTAACTGATGGAAATTCTAAAGCCCAGGGATTAACAGTAAACCTTGACATCGCATGTCTTTTGCCGGAGTTTCTTTCCAAAATACCACGCGTTCTTTCTCCAAACGCCAAATTAGAAACATCAACTCTTCCGTTAGATTCACAAGTATTGTTGTATAAGTCTCTTTCGAGTCTCAGCATTTTGATGGGGAGTATACAATGAAATTGCTATGGGTGCAATAATAATCTTAAGCAATTAGAAGACTACCACTCGCGCTCCGTGGGGGGCCCAGTCAAAAAGCCATTGGGAAAAAGCTACCGGAACATTTACGCACCCGTGAGAAGCTCTCCAGCCAAAACTGTTATGCCAGTAGGTTCCGTGAATCGCATAATCCTTGTAGAAAAACATTACATTCGGGACATTTTTTAAGCGATACGGAGGATAAGGCGGATAACTTCCCTTCATATCCTGAAGCGGAACCTTTCTCCAGATTTTAAAATCGCCCTTAACAGTAGGCGTATAATACATTCCAGTCGAGACCTTGGACTGATTAATCATCACTCCGCCTTCCCATACGTAGAGCATCTGAGAACCAATGTCCACTGTTATTAGTTTTTCCGTTGTGTAAATTTGAGCAAAAGAGGGTTTAGGAAAAAATAGAAATAGAATAGCGACAATAAGCAGGAATAATCGCTTCATAATCAAAGCGTATCATATGAGAGTCGTTAGTCAAGCTTTTTATGTTACAATGCGTTCCTGGCAAATGAGTACAGAGACAAAACCTTCAAATCTTACAGGATATATTCCTCCCGGTCTAAGCGAGAAGATTTCGGGAGTGATTATCAGGCCTGGATCAACTTTTGTTAGCCGGAGAATTGTTGAGAACACCAAACTACTATATCCTCAGGACTTCTTAACCGAATACGTAAGAGGCATAGATGAGGGCTATGCTCCTATTGTTGTATCCAATCACGCCTCACACGCAGACGCAGCGGTAGTGGCTAGACTTACAAGCCTTCTCAGAAAGATTGCCAATAGAACACTTCCTAACGATGGCCAGGTAAAAGGATTCAATGTTCCGCTGGCTAAGTCTCTTCTTACCGGTCACCAGGGTGCATACTTAAGACAAGCTTATCTTGGAACTGAACCCGTAATTGAAGATCACGGATTTTTTGCAGTTCCTATAGCTAGACCTCAGGATCAGGATCCAGATAGATACGGCATGCCCGGAAACGAAAGAGAATATTTAGCAAATACCCGAAGAAGGATGCAAAATGGATTTATCGGAACGGTACTTTTTCCCGAAGGTACAACAGAAGGAGGCAAAAGTAAAGTCGCTGGAAAAGTTGTAGGAATGATAAAATTCCAACCCGAATCAATTCCCAGACACATAAGGCTTACCCAAAAACATACCAAGAAGAAAGTTATGATAATTCCTGTAGGGATTACAGGAGGAAGAGATGCGATAAATCCTGATACAAAGAAAGCGCCATTAAGACTTCTCTACCGGCTGATGCAACCTAATGCTTTTGGTCTCTTCGCAGGAAAGATAATAAGAGAGGATGATCCTGACTTCGCGATGCTACAAACATCAGAGGAGATTAATGAATATGTTGGGAGAAGAATTGCAAAGCTTCTTCCTCCTGAAATGCGCGGCGTTTACTCCTAATTCTTCTGTCTTAGGAATGCGGGCTATAGTCCTGAGCCGATTCGACAAAGCTCACGGTCATGACAGGTCGAAGGAGATTGGAATATGTTAGAATAATCTTCGTGATAATTACCAAAACAACTCCTTATACTAAAAGGGAGATAGGAAAACTTCAGGAGCGGTTTGATACATATATAAAAACAGTAATCGACATAGAAAAGAAAATTTGTTCTGCGGGCGCTGATCGCCACTTTGAATCGGAGAGAATTTTGCTTAAACAAGGAAGTAAGCAGGAAGATTTATGGGGTGGTGGAGTCGATATTAATACCAAGAATATAGACTTCAATGCTTTTATAAACATAAGACCCGCAGATAATAATCCAAGCAACGAAATTCTTGATGAGAAAAGAAGAAAGCTGTATGATAAACTTACAAGATATTTCTTCAAAGAAATTTTATGAACAGAAATAAAATCGCGATAGAATCGCTTTCTATGGATCTCCTAAGAGTTGCTTTGGGCTACCATAGAGGCTCAAATAAAATGACAAAAAACTTTTTACGAGAGGCGAAGAAAAGAGTTAATGAAGTAGAAAAGTCAAAAGTCAAACCTTACTTTGTTAAAATCCTTAAGAGAATTCCCACTGACTTATCTAAAAAAGATACAGGTAGAATTGCTGAAGATGCCTTGATGTATAGTAATCTTTGTCGAAACTACGCCAAGAAATTTCTTTAATTCTTCTGTCTTAAAAATAAATGCGGGCCAAGGGTCCTGAGTGAAGTCGAAGGGGATACAAATCGCCTCAAAAACTCTTTTTCGAGTGTTTTTTGAGCCATCTGGAAATTTCCTCAATCGACAAGTGTTTATTTTCTACTCGCAATGGAAAAGCAACAAACTCTTTCCCATCAACTTCTAATTCGTATCCGTTCATGGACAAGAATCTTGCAGTTGAAACCATTGTCGTTCTTTTATTTCCATCAACAAAAGCATGATTAAACACAAGAGAATGAAATAATGCTGCCGCCTTATCAAAAATACTCTGGTATAAATCTTCTCCTCCGAATGAGGATTGTGGCCTAGCTATTGCAGACTGAATTAAACCTAAGTCTCTTATTCCATGACTACCACCATATCTGTCTATCATGTCATCGTGGATTGCAAGAACCACATCGAGAGAAATATGGGAGACTCTTTTCACTTTTTCGCAAGCTCGGCAAGCGCAGATTTGTATTTGTTATTAAACTTTCCAAGCCAGTCTAAAAACTCCGGCGTAATACCGCTAGTTTTTTTAATAGAAGATCCTGCCTCCGCAACAACAAGTGCGTCAACTTCTAAGTCCTGTCTTACAATTACTTTCTGACCAGCTTTAAGCTTTTTTTCTTTAACAAAGCTTGCGGGAAGAGTAACTGCCAACGAATTTCCAACTTGTATTACTTTTTGTTCCATATTATAACTATGTTATAACGAATTGAAAATGATGTCAAGTAGATTAATTCTTCTGCCTTAGGAATGCGGGCCAAATGTGCTGAGCAAAGTCGAAGTAGATGCTATAGTCCTGAGCCGAGCCGAAGGATCTAAGTCAGAGATTGTTCCTAGCTTCAATTCTTATTTATCCTGAGCATAGTCGAAGGACTAAAAACACCTACTAAGAATATAGACTGTTTAAGACAGAAGATCAAGCGGTAGCTGGAGCATCTAAAGGCTTAACAGAGGCAATTAACTCTTTAAATTGACGATAGGCCTCGGGACTGTTGGTTTGTTCGTCACCATTTACTTTTGTAGATATGGTATTTCCACCCAAATCCGATCTAAAACCTGGTCTAAAGGAGTAGCGATCGTCTCCGATATCAATACTGAACCCGCCACCACCAGCACCAACTTCTGGTTGCCTCACAAGTTTCCAAGGTTTTCCACCTCTCTCAAATTCCACTGTAGGCCAGTTCATTAATTTCCCATCGAGAATGACTTTTGCTGAGGCAACTTGAAGTTCTGGGACTCCAGCCAATGCCGATAAAGTTTCATCGCCTAATTTTTTTAAGACCACATGACGTAATTCAAGAATCCTTGCTTCTCTTGTAGTTAATCGATAGCTTTCTGTTTTTCCTTCTACTCCCTTTTTTTCAGCTTTTACATAATAAGTGCCCGCTTTAATCGGCATTGCCGCCTCCAAAATTGCTTCCGCTCTCTCATCTTCGCTAAGAGCGGCAGGCTGTTCGCTTGTCGTATCAACTGGCTCTGTCATATTTTCATCTCCAAGTTTAGTTTCCATAATTTTTTCACAAATGTCAAATTTGCTGGAACCGATACTATCCTATTAAAATAATAGGTCAAGCTATATTTTTGAGGCTAATTCCTGGCGAAATGAGGCTAAAATGAGGAGAAATTAAGAGTCGTATTTACGCACAAAATACTTATTGTCCACTGACCAAAGAAGTAAGATGTTTCCATCTTTTTTAAGCCATTCATAAGTGTCTTGTCTGTTAAACTTCTCAGGAAGAAGCCAGTAGCGATTCAAATAAAACTCTAGCTCTATTGCATCTTGCGTAGGAATTAACCCGCTTGTAAGATCTGTTTCTTCGAAAACCATCCATGGCTCATAAAGAGAAACTTTTAGGCCCACTTCCTTCGCTCTATCCTCAATTAAGATTCTAGGGATTCGTCTTTTACTAGGTGCTTTCCAAAGTCTCGAAGCATGAAGAATTTTACCGTTTTCCCATTTATACTTAGCACCAATTGCTGACATGACTTAATTATATCAGATAAGAATTTAGGTTGATTTGGAGGGTTAAACTAGTTCTTTTGGCGTAAAAATGCGGGGATGTCTAAGTCAGAGATTGTTTCTAGCTTCAAATTCAACTAAAAACACCTAAGGAGAATATAGACTTTTTATAACAAGACGTCAAGGAGAAGATGGAGGTAATTTACCAGAGATCCCAATCCATGCGGTTACGACAATTCCAACTATAGCTACGACAACTGTTAAAAACAAGAGCTTATTTTGCTTTCTTAACAATTCTAATTCTTCTTCTTTCCTCTGTTTTTCCCACTCTGGCTCCATATGCTCAGCCATTGTTTTGACTGGAAACTTCCAATCTTCATATAATCTTTCTATTGTTCCAGTCAGACCTTGTATTGCTGATGAAATACGATCTAAACTATGCCGAGTTTTCTCTTCTGTATTAGATTCCATAACTTTGATTATATCATTAGCTATTTTTGTCTCGTTGTCGCACAATCTAGCATTTAGGACACGGTTTTGAGGCTAATTAAAATTTGTAAAAATAGACTTGAGGCTAAGGCCTATACTATGGGCTGGACAATATTTGGTTTTATTTGAATAAATCAATAATTCCTGTAACTAAGAAAAAACTTCAAGAATAAACAAAATTACACAATAAGGATATGTTAAAAACGTTCGAATTATTAACAATATTCTACTCACAATATAATACTATTAAAAACACTTAAAATTACTTATGTTCTGAGGCTGTAGATCGCACTAAAACGCATTTTTATTAGCTTTCCGAAACTATATATATCTGAGGTCAAATCGAAACTGAATAAGCTATACATTTTGTAGCTTATAGTTTGATTAATGTCGTCATAAAAATAACTTTTTAGACTAGGGTAGGACTATCAAAGCCTCTAATTTTCTGAAAAATTCAAAATGTCTTTGAAGCTAAAGAAGCTAAAATAATAGAATAAGATCAAAATTCGAAGCTAAATAATAGCCTGTTTTAAATAAACTATTGCTTTTTATATCTAATTCCTACCCCCTAGGATTTGAGATCTGAAATAATATCAAAAATAGGTCATGGAGGGAGCCTCAAAATCTTGCATATTTTTCAGCCAAAACTTGCGACTTTACCTCTTTTCTTGAAAAACATACATTTTCCATTCTGTTCCAAATCCTATCTACATCAATGTAATATTAACTTTATCGCTTCTTTTATCGTAAGTCCCTTTGGCAACAACAAGATTATCACTATTAGTAATCGTTATTCCAACTATATTAGCGGGAAGCGTACCAAGAGGGAGTTTTAGATAAGTTGTAATTAAACTTTTTCGAGTATCATCGTCGAGGGAATCCCAAAAAGAAGAATCAAGTTGCATTGCGAGTACCGCGGAGTCAACAGTCCGTACATAAGCTTCCTTATCTTTTCCCTGCATATCTTCTGGATGTAATCTGACATATACATTCAAAGCAATTCCTTGTTTTATCTCGTTTGCTTGATCAAAAAGTTGTTGGGCTAACTCTGCGGCTACTGGGTTGTTTCCTCTGTTTTTATTAAATGAGGGCGTCGATGTTGGTGCTAGCTTTTTTGTCGGGACAGGAGTATTCGTACTTTCTTTCGTCTCTACTTTAGGTGCTGGTGCCTCTTGTCTTTCTTTAAAATTTTTTTGACCTTGAGGGGTAAGAACTCCAATAATTGCAGACAGAATAAGTACCCCAACAATAATAACTATTAACTTACTTCCCCAAGAATCTTGCCAAAAACTCAATATGGGATTTTTATTTTCCATACCGCTGAGTATTCATACAAACCTTACACCAAATAGTAAAAACAATCAAGCGTGGATTTGAGGCTATAATCACACAAATAGTAGCCCCACAACTAGAATGAATCAGGAATAATCTACCTAATGCGTAAGAAAGAGCTAGAGGCATTAGGTCAAAGAGTTAAAAAAATGAGAAAACCTAAGAAACTGAGTCAGGTAGATTTAGCTGTGGCCATCGGGTTGAGTCCCAGCTATATTGGGGCGATCGAACAAGGCACAAGACGACCTTCTCTGAAAACTCTTAAAAAGTTGGCAAAAATTCTAGGGGTAAAATCTTCAGACCTACTTCCTTTCTAATTATAAATTCTCAATAATTTGGACATTTGTTGTTACTGTCATAACAACAAATACATTGATTTAACAATCTAATCAACATACTAGAGGTTATTGACAAATTTTTTTAAGATTTTATAATTATTTTAGGACTTAAACAATGTTTAGGTCGCACAGCTTTAATGCTGGTGCGGCCTTTTTTTGTGGAAAAATAAGACTGAATTCTTTTAAAAGCATTTAAGACCGCTGGTTTTCAGTCTTATTCCAGCGGTTTTATATGATAAGACTGACAAGATTAACAAGAAAACTTAACAAAGGGTTTCAAACAAATTGGTTAAGGAATCGTCATCTAGTTGGGGAGGATCTAACCGACAGCGAATATAGACTTTGGGACTTATTGTGTTGTCTTGTAATAAGCGACAAAAAATACAAAGAAGAATTTGGACTCATCACTGCCTCAGATGAAGAACTTGCTACCCTACTAAAGAAAAAGGCCACAAGTATATGGAGAGCAAAAAAAGGGCTTATTAGAAAAGGATTCCTCCACGAAATTGAAAAACAAACATATCGTCCTTTATTCCCTTCTGAAATTGAAATAAATATTGAAAATTTATTTGCAGACATTAAAGAAAAAAGTCCAAAAAATGAACAATCTATTGCAAATTTGCAAGAAGAACGAGACAAAACAAATAAACCTCTTATATTTTCTCCTAGTACTTCTTTTATTACCTCAAAGACAGGAAGAACAGATGGGGAATATCAAAGAATAATTAACGAAGCTGGTTATGTGACCATGGATCTTTCTGATCTTAGATGGATTGATGAAAACGTAAAAGCATGAAAAGTCGACAAATCGACAAAAATTTATCAAAACAAGTCCGTATTGATGGCGGACTGCATAGATTACTCAAAATCAAATCAGCAAAAGCGGGAATGCCCATTAAAACGCTTCTAGAGGGCTATATTGCAGACATTCTAAAAGAAGAAACATCACAAAATAGTCCTTGATTTTTATTTTTATGACTAGTAGTATGATAAACAGTTCTTCGTATTTCCATCTTCAAGCCATCCCCAGTCCCCTACGGGGGACTATGATAGACGAAAAAGATTTCTATTCTTTTATTTCTACAAAGGAAGGACTTGCCGATAACAGCATTAAGAACTGCATTAAAACTCTACGGCACATAAATAAGTGGTTCTTCGATAAAGATCTCAACAAAGAAAATACAGAAGCATTTTTCCTGTTCCTGAAGTATGATAAAAAACTAAAACCTAATACTCTAAATGCCTACCTATTCGTTTTCAGACATCTAGTTTCCTACTGCAAGGACAGAGGCCTACCCTACGACTTCCTGGAAGGTTTTAAGGCATTCAAAAAGACTAAACCAGATATTATCATTCTAACTCTTAATGAGATTGAAGCCATATTAGAAACAGAATTAGCGTATGGAAAATTCTATGGGAAAGATTGCTCCTTCTTAGACTTTAGAGATAAAACACTGATAAGATTTTTAGCTTTTACTGGATGCAGGTTTTCAGAAGCGAGAGATTTGAAGATAAAACATTTAGATTTATCTGCGGGTAGGGCAATCTTCGTGGAAACAAAAACAAATGAGAACCGAAGTGTATTTTTTGCAGAAGACTTGGCAAGTAGCTTAAAGAAACTAACAGAAGGACGAGATCCAGAGGATTTGGTTTTTACAAACTCACTGGGAAGAAGAGTCTACGAAAGCGATTTTTCCGCACAACTTAAAAAACGGGCAATTCAAGCAGGAATTACCAAGAGAGTGTATCCTCATCTCTTCCGTCATAGCTTTGCTACGCAGTTATTGATGTCTGGCGTTGATGTTGCAGTAGTTTCTAAAATACTAGGGCACAAAGATGTCAGGACCACGGTAGATAATTATTTACACCTTGCTGACGAAACATTAAAGGAAGCAACTTTTATGCATCCCTTGATAAGGAAAAATGTTGATCCCTCTCTAACCCTCAAGTCAGTCAAAAAAAGCTTTGAAAGTTTCCATTTTGAAACTGATAAAAGGTTCAGGTATTCTTTTAATCAGGACGAAAAAGGAATTAAGATTGAGCTTCTTCTGAATCAACGCTCGTGACCTCATTCGCAGGGATTAAGGAAATCCTAATCCCCACTTTCAAACCACCAGCCAGTCCCTGTTAGTTCTTCGCAGTTCCTTATGCTATGATTTGCTTATGAAAAGAAAATTTGTATATTTCATTCTTTCTGTCCTATTTCTCCACTACCTAATTGAGCTCTACGTTCTCTTTAAAGTCTTAATTCTTAACGATGTTTCAAGTAATTACGGTCAGATATTTCCGACAGCAATTGCATGGTCAATCTTCTATTCAATACTCTTCTTCTATGTCGGACTTAGATATGTTGGCAAAAAGAAATTTAAACAATAAAAAAGCACCTGTTAGGTGCTCTAGCGGAATTTTGAAGCTATTCTACTTAATTCTTCTGCCTTAGAAATGCGGGAATGTCCCAGACGTCGTCGTCACCTTGGATTGGTGCTTTCTCTTCAGGTGCACTTGGTGCTGGAGGCGGAGTTGATGTTTTATCCTCGGGTTTAGCAGTAGAGATAGAAGGACTTTGGGAGCCAAACGACGGACTTACAAATTCTTTTAGCTTTTGGCGGGACGCGTCAAACCCTGTCGCGATAACTGTGATCTTCATCTGATCGTGCATTGTTTCATCAATTGTTGCGCCAAAAATTATATTTGCGTCCGGATCTGCGGCAGACGCTATAATCTTTGCTGCGTCATCCACCTCATTCATCGTAAGATCCGGTCCTCCTATGATATTAAATAGAACTGCTCGTGCTCCTTCCATAGAAATCTCAAGAAGCGGGGATGCAATAGCTGTCCTCGCCGCAGTCTGCGCCCTATTCTCTCCGACTCCTGATCCAATACCCATGAGAGCCGAGCCTGAATTAATCATGATAGTTCTTACATCTGCAAAATCTACATTAATAAGTCCCGGCATTGTTATAAGGTCTGATATTCCCTGAACGCCCTGGGTAAGGACCGAATCCGCGACTTTAAACGCATCGAGAAGTGAAAGCTTTTTATCAACAACGTCTAAAATTCTTTGATTGGGAATTACAATTAAGGTATCTAGTTTATCTTTTATTTCTTCGACCGCGTCTTCTGCAGTTACCATACGCCTTGTCCCCTCAAAAGCAAAAGGCTTTGTAACTACTGCCACAGTTAAGGCCCCTACTTCTTTTGCTGCTTTAGCAATAATCGGTGTTGCGCCGGATCCGGTACCTCCACCCATTCCGGCAGTAAGAAATACCATATCAGAGCCATCGAGTATATCTTTAACTTTTTCATACGATTCCTCAGCTGCTTGTTTCCCAATCTCCGGGTCTCCTCCGGAACCGAGTCCCTTGGTGAGCGCATCCCCTATTTGAATTTTTGTGGCAGCCTGACACATCAGAAGCGCCTGGGCATCTGTATTTATTGCTACAAAATCTACTCCCTGAATTGATGAAGATGAAATCATAGAGTTAAGGGCGTTGTTGCCTGCTCCGCCAATACCGAGGACTCTTATCTTGGCGAAATTGGTGGTTTGGGGCTTAATTAACATTCAAAAAACATATTAACACCTAAAAAACCTTTTTGCAAATCTCTAAATTTACGGAATAAAGGACTTAATAACATCTATTACTTTTTTTGGAAATCCTGACATATTAACACCTGACATGTTTGGCATTTTTACTCCAAATGGAAGAGAAGATCCCGAAGATTCTATTGTCCCGCCATAAACTGCAAGGCCGACGACAGTAGCAAAAGGCGTGTCCTGAATCTCATCTATTATTCCTTTTAAATTCTGAGGAGCTCCGATTCTCACAGGCATCGCAAGCATTCTTTTTGCACAGTCTACAACTCCTATTGTCCTTGCTCCACCGCCCGTTACCACAAGCCCTGACGGAGTCTGGCCGCCGTATCCTGACTTTTTAATCTCGAGCCCTACCATTGTAAAAATTTCATTAAGCCTGGGCCTTATAATTCCGTCTATCAATGTTTTTTGGGAAACTTTACTTATTTGCTCAGGAAGACCCAGGTCCGATAGATCCATCTCGTCTGTCTTCTCCTCACGTCCTCCGAGTGTATCTTCTGTAATTTTACTTTTCTTAGGATTTGAGAGATGAAGTTTTACTTTTTCTGCAGACTCAAGTGAAATTCGAAGCCCTATCGCCAAATCGTTTGTTATGTGTCTGGCCCCTATTGAAAGAACTGAAGAATAAGCGACAGATCCTTCGACGTAAATTGAAATTTCCGTCGTCCCGGCACCAATGTCTACCAAAACTACTCCTAATTCCCTTTCGGTTTCCGAGAGAGAAGAAAGGCTTGACGCATATCCGCCGAATATTATCGCGTCTACATCCACCCCAACTTCTGAAAATGCTTTTTCCATATTGCGAAGAGAGGTAGATCCTGCAGTTATAATATGCGTTTCAACCTCAAGTCTTACACCCGTCATCCCAATGGGATCTTTAATTCCTTCTTGTCCGTCAACCGTATAGGTTCGGGGCAAAACGTGGATTATTTCCCTGCTCGAAGGAAGCGATATTGCGCGTGCTGCGTCAATTACCCGAGTTAAATCTCCTGCAGATATTTCACCTTCCGGATTTGAGACAGCTACGACTCCTTTTGAGTTTTGCGATTCGATATGGCTTCCGCCGATAGAGGCTACAACGTGTGAGACTGAAAATCCGGCCATTCTCTCTGCCGCCTCGATGGAACTATTTATACAGGCAACTGCTTCTTCTATGTCTACTATTTGTCCCTTTTTAATTCCGATAGATCGTACTTCTGAAACCCCTACCACGTTTATGGTCTCATCAGCGCGGGCGATTATGGTGACGACTTTTGAGCTACCGATGTCTACTGCTACAACTACTTTTCCTTCAGTCATTTTTAAAATAATATTACTGTTTTTTCGTAACGAAAATCCAAACGCCTAAACGTCTTACCCTCTATTTTAAGCCGAGCGAGGATCAATTGTAAAGAGGACACTTGCTCTTCCAGATTTTTTTTGTCGGGTATGAGTACTTCACCGTTATCTTTCATTCTTATCAGATAATAATTATCAATTTTTTCGATTGATTCATATGCGATCTTCTTTCTCTCTAAAACTGCTGCAATTGATGCAAAGCTTTGTTTTGATATTGGACTTATTAATGCATCGGGGAAAAATCTGAGTTGTACTAGATAAGAAAACCCTGTGAGAAGCAAAATAGAATAACCTGTGAGCATTAAAACTAATCCAAATTTTTTCCTTTTAACTCTTAGCTTTTGTTTTTTTGTTTGTTGCATTTATTAAGATATTTACTATCCGCTTTGCAGAATCATTTCTCAAAATGTTTTCTTTGATAATTCTATAATTATCCAAATTTTCAAACATATTGCTAATGGTACTCAATAATTCAACTGAAGTTGTTAACTTTTGGTTCAGAACTTCTCCAAGCCCTAGGCTTTTGAGAAAATTTGCATTTCTTTCCTGCTCTTTTTTTTGACCGGTAGGAAGCGGGATAAGAATTGCGGGTTTTTTAAATCTAATTAATTCAGATATCGTATTAATTCCTGCCCTTGAAATAACCAGGTCAGCTTTTTCCATTACAAACCCTATACTTGATGGATCTATAAATTTTCTAGGCATATACCTGGATATTAAACCTTCCGGCATGAGGGAAAGCTGAGCGGTAAGTTTTTCATAATCTGAATATTCCTTTGTATCCCCTGTCTGATGAATTATTCTGTATTTTGGTAAAAGCTCATCTAAAACTTTTTCCATTAAGACATTTATAAAATGGGATCCCGAACTTCCTCCCATTATAAAAATTAGCTTGCCATCTCCTTCTGGTAAATCTATTTCTTCAAAGATCGACTGCCTTATAGGATTTCCCGTAAGGACAGTTTTATTTTTTGGAAAATAATTAAGAGACTGTTCCCACGAGACACAAATTTTGTCTACAAAAGGCGAGAGAAGCTTATTTGTCTGGCCCGCGCCTAGCGTCTGCTCGTGAATTACAGTTGGTACACCCATTAGCTTTGCTACTGCGATAACCGGAAAAGATACATACCCTCCAAATCCCACTACGATATCCGGTTTAAATTCATTTAACATCCTTAGTGCCTGAACATATCCCTTTGGTATCCTCAAAAGAGATGGGAGACTATGTCGAGTAAAAGTCCTTTGAAATCTTCCCGCGTCTAGGTTTTTAAACCTTATTCCAAGCTTCACTAATGTTTGGTATTCAAGCGACAGCACCCTTTCTCCCTCAAGTCCGTATTTTCTACCAATAAAAAGTATTTCCCAGTTTTTAGGGAGTTTTTCTATGAGAGCCAAGGCCGGCGAAAAATGCCCGCCTGTTAAAATTATTTTTTTACTGCTTCCCATATTTTGAGATATTCAAAAGAATACCAACTGAAAAAAGATTAACTATAAGAGCCGATCCGCCATATGACAGAAAAGGAAGCGGAACTCCGGTCAAGGGAACAAGTAGGGTTTGCGCTGCAAGATTAATAAGCGACTGAGTAGCAATAAAAGTTATAATTGCACCTGCCAAAAGCTTTCCGAAAGTGTCTTTGGCCTTCATTGCTATATTAAAGCCTCTCCATACTATTACAGCAAAAATAAGTATTATAAATAAGGCTCCAATAAACCCTGTCTCTTCTGCTATTATGGCAAAAATTGAATCGGTTGTGCTTTCAGGAAGATATGCGTATTTCTGCAGTGAGTTTCCAAAGCCCAGGCCAGTTAGCCCTCCCGAGCCTAACGCAATAAGAATTTGTCTTGTATGATAGCTTGAAGTCTCTAAAGACTGATCAGGATTTAAAAAAGTAGCAAGACGAGCCATCCTATATGGCTCGAGTTTTATTAGAATAAGGCCTGCGATAAACGAGGCAGGAATAATTCCTAAGAAGTGCAGGAGACTTGCCCCTGAGAGAAAATAGACTACTATGGCCTCTGCAAGAACTATACTCGCTGTTCCCATGTCGGGTTGAATCATAATAAGACCAGTTATTAAGCCCAGGAGGAGAAGAAACGCAGGAAGTCTTCCTTTCTCTTTGTTTGAAAACCATGCTGCTAAATAAACTGCAAGAGATAACTTAATAAGCTCCGACGGCTGAAGAATAATAAATCCTAAGTTTATCCATCTTTTGGCGCCAAGAGCCGAAGTACCGATTCCCGGAATGAAAACCAATATCAAAAACACAATTGAAACGATAAGCAGAGGAAGAGCGAGACTGTAATATTTCCTATAATCGAAAAAAAATCCAAATATAAGCGCTATAAAACCCAGTATTATCCAGATAAACTGATCTTTTACGTAATGGTACTGGTTACCAAAATCCCTAAAAGCTGAGAAAGACGACGCATCGTAAATCATAAATAAGCCAAAAAATGTGAGGAAGGAAACGCAAGACAAAAGAAGAAGGTCTGCTCTCTTCATAGTTCGGCAAACTCACTATAAATCGGTGTCTTTAAATTCATATTGTTATTAGGATGTCGAAATTGCATCTTATCCTGAGCGAAGTCGAAGGATCATTCTATAAAGGCTATGTAAAGCCCTAAAACAGCGAATAGAAAACCTACAAGCCATGCCCTCATTACTATTTTTGGCTCATCCCAACCCCTCTGAAGAAGAAGTAAGTGGAGAGGCGCTGCAGGCAGTAATTTTCTTTTGAGAAACTTTTTACCAAAAATCTGTATCAAAGAAGACCCAATTTCCAAGATAAAAAATCCGCCTATTACCGCAAGAGCTATAGTTTTACCCGTTAAAAGACCTACGACGCCAAGTATTGCTCCTAAAGACATTGATCCCACGTCCCCAAGCCAAATTCTTGCCTTATAGATATTAAAATATAGAAAAGCAGACAAGCTCCCCATAAGAATTGCTATAAACATTCCCAGAGTCTGATCCAGCTGGGTTGAGGAAATTGCTAAAAATGCACCTAGACAAATTAGGAGAAGGCCTGACGCCAGCCCGTCTAGTCCGTCTGCGATATTAAAGGCGTTTGTAAAAGAAACTATTACGAATGCGGCAAAAGCTATATAGAGAAAACCCAAATCCGCAAGGCCTACTCCCCTTATGAAAATGAATGAATACCCAAGCTGAGAATACAATATCCATGCAATTATTAAGCCTAAAGCGCACTGAATTAGAAATTTATATCTAATTCGTATGCCAAAAAAAACTCCTTTTCCCCCAACTAATTTTTTAGCATCGTCGTAAAGTCCTAAAAGTCCAAAGGAAAAAAATGTAAAAAGTATCACAAAAACCTCCCAAAAATGAGGCTTTACATTAAATATTCCATAACTCCAAAGAGACAAAACCGAGACTACTACGATAATTAAAAGGCCACCACCGAAAGGCGTGCCAACTTTCCATGCATTGTATTTGTCAAAAAGAGGTGTGGGTTTTTCAAAAGCATCGAGGGTTTTTTGATCCCGTCTGCGCAATTTTATTTTATAAAGAAAATCTATAAAGGGTACGATAAGAATTCCAGTCACGAATATCGACAGAAGAGTTAGGCCTAAAAGTTGTGCCATAGGTTTTAATTATATACCACGGAAGCCTTTATTCAAACTTACCGTTAACTTAGCGGATCTATTCTTTGTTTTTTTCAACTACTTCCTGAAACTTTGTGTAAAAAACAGTATCTGAAGAAATATTCTTCATTACTGTGGTTGAAGGACCGATATTAACGTTATTTCCAACAATAATTCCCGGCATTATCGATACATTTCCCCCCACCATAACGTTATTTCCCAGGATTGCACCCAATGACCTAAGGCTAGTGTCAACTTTTTCGGCGCCTACGCTTACCTTAACGTTTTCCCTATCAAGCCTTACGTTTGAAGTGTTAAATAAAGAGCCTATTTTACAAGAAGACCCAATAACTGAATCTCCAATAAAGCCTGAGTGTACGCTACTTTTGGGAGAAATAAGAGAATTTTTGACCTCTGTAAATGCTCCTATCTTCACGCCTTCCTCAAGAGAAGTATTATTGCGTATCAGGGCATTTGTCCCGATATACACACCTCTTCCGATATACGCCGGGCCTTTTATTACAGCGTTTTCAGAGACCGAAGCATCGTCTTCTACGATTACTTTCCCGTCTATCCTTGCTTTATCTGATATCTTAGCCTTTTGAGAAACAAAGCCTTCGCTTTTATCGAGAAGAAAGTCCTTAAGGCTTAGAATGTCCCAGGGATATTTAAGAGATAGACTCTTCCTGCCTGTTTTTACTGCTTTTACTCGTCCCTCCTTTGCAAATCTATCTAAAGCCTTTTCAAAACTATAATGCTCGGGTTTTGTTTCTTTAAGAGTCTGAATAAAATTTCTCGGAAGGAAATATATTCCGATAATTCGAAACCTTGACTTCTCTTTTCCTTTTTCGGGTTTTTCTATTATACTCAGGACCTTGTCACCTTGGGCTTCTACGACGCCAAAATTAGAGACAGAGTCCTTCTCCTGAATAAGAATCAGAGCCTTATCGGACTCCATTTTTCCATCCATTTCCACTCTTAGCTCTTCAAATTCTGCATGATGAGGATGAAGTAAGTAAAAATCTGACTTTATAAAAGGCGCTGCCTCAAGCAGAGCGTCTCCCATTCCCGAAGGCTTATGAAGAGTAACGTATTCTATGTTTAGGCCTAAGTTCTCTTTTTCAAGAAGTGGTTTAAAATAATTATTCGGTTCTGTAACTATAAGCACATCCTTAATTCCGGACTTTTTCAAGGATTTAAGCGTGTGAACTATTATTGGCTTTCCCAATACAGTAAGTAGTGACTTGTGGGTTGTATTATAGGGATAAAATCTACTCGACTTTCCTGCTGCCAAAATTACCGCTTGCATATTATTCGTCAACTCTCTCAATGTCCGCCCCCAACTGCCTAAGCCTCTTTTCAATACTTTCGTATCCGCGATCCAAATGCTCTACTTCAAAAAGAACACTCTCCCCTTTTGCCGCAAGAGCAGCCAGAACCAGCGTTGCTCCAGCCCTGAGGTCTGTTATTGAAACTACTGCATTATGAAGCCTTACCGGACCATGAATTTCCGCAGCGTGCTTGAACTCAGGACGGTCGTCTTCCATATTGAAATTGTAAAAAGCTTCGGGAGCTTCCACTTTTGGATTAAAAAGGTTTATTCGCGCTCCCATTTTCTTAAGTTCTTTTGCGTAACCGAATCTGCTTTCGTAAATCGTCTCATGAATTACTGACTTCCCATTTGCCGAAGTCATAAGAACCGCCCATGGCCCTTGCCAATCGGTCATAAAACCTGGATAAATTGACGTTGTTATATCAACTGCTTTTAAAGAACCTTTGTTGTAAAATCTTATCCCGTCTTTTCGTCTTTCAAATCCACCGCCTGCCTCAAGCAATTTCTCTTCAAACCCTAAAAGATCTACGTTCTCAACGTCTTCAATAAATATATCTCCCTGCGTAATGATCGCGGCTACAGCCAATGTTACGATCTCATTCCTATCCGGGCCGATTTTAAATGTAGCGCCCTTGAGCCTGGCTACTCCTTCAATCTCTACTGTTCTTGGAGAAGGTTTTGTGATTTTGGCTCCCATAGCTTTAAGAAAGTTAATAAGCTCATCAATTTCTGGCTCTTCAGCTGCATTCTCAAGCCTGGTTGTCCCATTTGCCAGAACCGCGCATAGAATTAATGTTTCTGTTCCTGTATGCGTATTCTTTTTAAACCTATAAGTTACCCCCTCAAGTCTTTTATTTCTTGTCATATAGAAATACCCATCGTCGCTATGGTATCTAACCTTCACTCCCATTTTACTTAGACCATCTATTATTCTATCTATCGGCCTTGCTCCTATTCGGCAGCCTCCAGGATTCGGTATAATTGCTTCGTCTGAACGACCTAACAGTGGAGCTAGAAACATCGCGGAGGTTCTTATGGCCGCGGCTTTATCCAGGGAAACTTTCGTTTTTTTAAAGCTTTTCATCTTAACTGATATTTTGTGGTCATAAAACTTAACTTCCCCGCCCAAATCCTCTATTATTTCGGTCATATCGGAAAAATCAGAAATCAAAGGAATATTCTCTATTACCACTTCTTCCTCTGTTAGACACGCTGCGACTAGAGCCTTCAGAGCTACGTTTTTTGCTCCGGACACCTGCGTTCGTCCCTCTAGTTTTTTGCCGCCTTTAATTATAAATTTAGTCATACCGTTATTTCACTTCCTATTTTATATACGTCTCCTGCGCCCATTGTAATTATAACCGTATCCGAAGAATAGTTTTTTTCGTCCGCGTATTTTATCACATCAGACAGACTACTTATAAAAACGGCTTTGTTCCTTATAGGCTCTGCGATTTGCTTTGCGCTGAATTTCGGATCCCTTTTTTCTCTAAATGATGAGAATATCTCAGTTATTATAACTTCATCTGCACTCTCAAAAGAGGAGATAAATTGTTCGAGTAGTTTTTTTGTTCTTGAATACATGTGTGGCTGAAATATGGCCACTATCTTTTTCTTGGGAAAAGAGGTCTTAAATGCTTCCAAAGTCCTTTTTATCTCTTGCGGGTGATGAGCGTAATCATCGTAAACTAACGCGCTACCAGAAGTTTTACCAATATACTCAGATCTCCTCTTTGACCCTTTATATACGGCTAATCCCTTTTTAATTTGATCAAGCGACAAACCAATCTCGAGTCCAAGTGCAATCGCTGACAAAGCGTTTACCGCATTATGTTCTCCAAAAACTCTCATGGAAAACTCCCCGAGAAGAGTTTCGTTTGATCTTACCCAGAAAAACATTTGATCTTCATTCATGGAGACCTTTTCAATATAAAAATCGTTTGTTCGGGACATTCCAAAAGAAATTTTCCTGCCCCCGAAGTCTTTAAGAAGCTTCTTGTCGTAGATTGAGTCCCCACAGGCTATCAGTAAGCCGTCCTCACCCAGTTTATTCGCAAACTCTAAGAATACAGCGCTTAACTCGGAGATTGACGGATAAACGTCCGGATGATCGTAGTCTACGTTAGTAACAATTATTACCTTTGGGCGCAGAAGAAGTAGTTTTGGCCTTGTGTCGCTATCCACATCCACAACGTATTCATCTGCCTCTCCAACAAAGTATTTTCCGCGTCCGAAATGGCCTGACTTGCCAAGAGAAGGAATATTTCCCGTGCCTATTGAGTACGAAGGATCAAGTGAATTTTCCTTAAGGACGGTTGAAATAATAGCTGCGGTAGTCGTTTTGCCGTGTGAACCCGATACAGCGATTCCAAAAAAATCTTTTCCAAAAAAACTTCCGTCCATAAACTTAGACAGCGCTTCCGCCTGAGAAATAACAGTAATTCCGCGTTCCCTGGCGCTTTTCGACTCGGGATTTGAGAACCCACCATGTGCGCCAGTCGTTATTACGAGATCTACCCCCTCTATATTTTTTGAGTCAAAACCAGAAAAAATCTGTATCCCGGCATCATTAATCTCCTGATCTGTAATAAAAGCCTCTTCTATATCTGACCCTGCCACATCAAATCCAGCCTCCTTAGCAATTATTGCCAGAGGAGCTATTCCTACTCCTTTTATTCCTACGAAATGAATTTTTTTTATTCTATTTTTTTGATTCTTCATTTATTTTAGAGATAGCGTCCATTACTACCTTATATTCATCCCACGACTCTTCGCGGCCTGTGTAGTTCATGGATTTCTCGTGAGCTTTTCCTGTAATAATTACAAGGTCGTCTTTCCCAGCCATATGGATTGCTGCCTGAATAGCTTCCTTTCTGTCGGGAATTTTAATTATTTCACTTTTCTTTTGCTTTATTCCCAAAGCTATTTCATCCATAATCTTTGCTACGTCTTCCCCTCTGGGATCTTCTGCTGTAAGCACCATGATGTCGCTGTATTGCGAAGAAATCTCCCCCATCATGGGTCTTTTAAGAGCGTCTCTTTTCCCTGCGCTTCCAAATACATGAATTATCCTCCCCTTAAAAAGCGGTCTTACTGTTTTTAGTATCTGCTCGAAAGCATTGGACGTGTGCGCAAAATCTATCATAATAGTGAACTGATCCGTATAAACAAAGTCCGCTCTACCTAAGGGGGGAACATAAGTCTCAACGGCAATACGGATCTTAGCGTCTGAAATACCTAGCTCCCTACATGTCGCTATGGCTGCCAAAACATTGTATTTATTAAATTCCCCTAAAAGCTTTGACTTAAAAGGGAATTCGTTCGGGTTTACGTCAGATCCCTCGCTCAAGCCATATGTTATCCAGCGCTTTGGATCCTTAATTTTTTCTATATCTGCCAGAAAAGTGTATGAGCCGTCGTCTTTGTTGGTTATAGAGGTTCTAGCTCTTAGGAGAAGTGACGCTTTGGTTTTAAGATAAGAATCGTATGTCTTATGATAGTCAAGATGTTCATTCGTAACGTTTGTTAGGACACCTACCTTAAAAGGAATACCAAAAATTCTATGTTGATCAATAGCATGCGAAGTTACCTCAACTACAAAATACTTCGCTTTCTTTTTAAGAGCCTTTCTCATTATTTTTTGCAGGAACAGAGAGGAAGGTGTAGTGGTATGGAGACCAACATCGTATCTACTATTTTCTATGTAGACTCCAAGACTGGTGACCGAGGCTACTTTTTCACCCGATAGCTTCAGTATGTGGTATATTAAACTTACAGTGGTAGTTTTTCCGTCTGTACCTGTTACTCCTATTACTATTAGCCTTCTGCCTGGAAAGAGAAATATGAGGTTGGCAAAGGCAGCCACGAAAAGGTGATAAACATTCTTTATTTTCTGCCACATTTGCTATATTATACCTATAAATAGGCTTTCGAATCCACTTTATGCTATCAAAGACTATGACAATTGAAGGTGTTAAAAATGCCAAATCAATCAAAGAAAGAGTCCTGGGCTTGATACTGAAAGGGGAACAAAATGGACTATTACTCAAAACAAGATTCGGCATTCACACCTTTGGGATGGGAAGAGGGCTGGATGTCTTGGTCTTAAATGATGACAATAAGGCAGTCAAACTAAAAGAAAATCTTAAGCCAAATGGTATTTTTATATGGAATCCCCGATTTTCGAGAGTATTGGAGCTTGAAAGAGGAACGATAAGAAAATATAAGATAAAATTAGGAGACAGGGTTTTGACTTCAAATTAACTGTAAAGGTATAATTAGTATATGAAGTTAGACATTGCCCTTATTTTTGGCGGAAAATCCACCGAGCATGAAGTATCAGTTATAACAGCTCTCCAAGCCTACGAACATCTGGATAAAGACAAATACAACATATGCGCTATCTATCAAAGCAAGAAAGGAGATTTTTATACTAACCCTAAATTCCTAGACGTTAATAATTATAAAGACATTGATTCTTTGCTCCTCTCTTCCGAAAAGATAATGTTTGGGAAAAAAGAGGAAAAGTCAGGCTTCTGGGTTTTGGGAATACGCAACAAGTTTACTCCTTTTGATTTAGCGTTTCCCTTATTTCACGGATCTTTCGGGGAGGACGGCTGCATTCAGGGACTATTTGAAATCTACAATATGGCATATACGGGGCTTAACGTTATGGGATCTGCAGTGGCAATGGACAAAGTAGCCTCCAAGGCACTTTTTCAAAGTCTAGAAATTCCTACGGCTAACTATTTCTTCACTCGAAGAGTTGGATGGAACGCGAATCCACAAAAGCGTCTAAGCGATATAGAAAAGGTGTTAAAATTTCCAGTATTTGTAAAGCCTGCTGACATTGGTTCAACTATTGGAATTAATAAGGCAAACAATCGGGACGAACTTTCTTTTTTTATAGAAGTCGCAGCTACTTATTCGGACAAGGTATTGATTGAGGAAGCATTTGAAGACTGTATTGAGGTTAATTGTGCAGTACTGGGATATACCAAGACAACAGCATCTGTCTGCGAAATGCCAATTCGCTCAAGTGAAATTCTCTCCTACGAGGACAAATATATGAAAGGCGCGAAGGGAAGCAAGGTGTCGGGAATGGCGTCTTTAAGTAGAAAAATTCCCGCGCCTATTAGCGCCAATCTTTCCAAAAAAATTCAGGATACAACAATTAAAGTTTTTAAGGTATTGGAGGGTTGCGGAGTAATAAGGATCGACTACTTCGTCGATCCAAAAAATGAAAGATTTTGGATTAACGAAGTGAATTCTCCTCCGGGATCACTTTCTTATTATCTGTTTGAACCAATTGGGTTATCCTACAAAGAATTACTGGATAGAGTTATCGAATACGGACTAAAAAGATTCGAGGATCAAAAGAAAACTCAATTTACCTTTGATTCCCCACTTCTTTCCCAAATGGCCAAAGGCGGAATAAAAAGATAGATTACCGGTATTGATCTGGTAAATCGTTTTCGATTAGCACTAAGGAACCTTTTTTTGCTATTTCATTGGCGAGGATGAGCGCTTTTTGAGTAGAATCCGCAAAATGAACAGCCTTCGGCGCAAACTTAGCTTCTTTTAATCCATCTTCCAAATAATTCTTATTACTTTGTCCAACTATAATTATTTCATCAGCAACTTTTGACGCCGCAGCGATAAAATCTTTATTTACGACTTCAGCTATTCTGCCCAACTCGACTAGTCCGGGAGTAATGATGATTTTTCGAGGTGCGTCCAAGCTGGCAAAAAGTCTAAATGATGATCTTGCTGACTCCAAATTAGAATTAAAACTATTGTCTATGAGAGTGTATTTACCGTTTTTTGTCACTTCTAAGCGATGAGGAGTTGGCAAAAGCTTTGTAGCTCTATCCTTAACTTCATCAAGGCTTAATCCTAATTCCAATGCCGCCGCAGCTGCAGCCAGGAAATTATAGACGTGATGCTCGCCGATAAGAGGGATGTGCATATCAGTAGTGCCCTTTGGAGTAGAAATTAAAAATGACGTGCCGTTAAGAGTCACTTTGATATCAGACGCTCTAAAGTCGCTATCTGAAGATCCATAAAACAGCATTTTACATTTTGCGCCATTAGCCAAGGAAACGAGTTCTTTGTAATTCTTATTAAGAATTCCCATTGCACGGCTATCTAAGCCTTCAATAAGCTCAAACTTAGCTTGCACAATGTTGTCAAGCGAGCCGAATCTTTCTAAATGCTGCGGTCCTAACGCTGTAATTATCCCAATCTTAGGCTCAATAATCCGAACGATTTCGGCAATTTCGCCTCTTTTGTATGCCCCTACTTCAGAAATAAAAATGTCTGTATTCTCTTTAATATCTTCCAAAATAGTTTGAGACACACCCAATTTCGTATTGAAGGAAGTGGGAGTTTTAACAACGCGGTATTTTTTCCAAAGCAAAGCATAGAGAATATCCTTTGTCGAAGTTTTACCAAAAGACCCGGTAATCGCAACAACTTTAAGGTTTTCCAGTCTATCAATTTTTTTCTTTGCACTCGACACGATTTTATTCTTTTTGTAAGTATCTAGCGGCATAAGTAATAATTTTGCAACGATTAAATAGACGGGGAAAACTTGTGAAAGAATAATGAATATCGGAATTACGTACATTACATTTTTAAGTAAATATGCAACCAAAAGGGCTTCCGCCAGTAAAAAAGATAGGCTTACAAATAAAATAACACGGGCCTTAACAGTCCAATTCAGTCTATGTTTTTTCTGTATGTTTCTTCTCCATGGATTTCGCATAAACCAACGCAATAATGATCCGGAATTATATTCCATAAGCTGGAAAACGTATAGATGGTCTTTAAACGGGAAAATTTTAGACAAATTCTTTAACATAATAAGCAAACATTTTAGGATTTTCCAAATGCGGAAAATGTCCTGCTTCCTCTATAACTTCTATTCTGGAATTCTTGATCAATCTATACATTTTTTTACCAATCGAAATAGAAGATTGAGGATTTGGGTCTCTATCCCCCCAGATTAACAAAGTTTCATTGTTTATTTTTTTTAGATCTTGGGTTAAATCTTCTGCGAGTATGTTTTTTAAAGTCTCTCTTAGCGGCCCAGCATTAATATAATCTGAGCCTATCACCTTATAAAATTTGTGTCTTATCTTAGTTTTTAAATTAAATATATTCGGTATCAGAAAACGAAAAATTTTCGCTGGAATGTATGCGCCAATTTTTAATAAACCTTGTTTCGGCTTAATACCTGCTGCGCCTTCTAAAATTAGCTTATCGATAAGATTCGGATTGCTAGACGCTAGTTTTATAGCTACGCGTCCTCCTAGGGAATGTCCAAGGACAATAGGCTTTTCTAATTTTTTTTGCTTTATAAACTTTTTTATAACATCCGCATAGTCTTGGACCGTAAATGATTTCTTGGGCAGTTCGCTCCTCCCAAAACCCGGAAGATCAATCAAATATAACCTGAATTTATTCTTAAGAAGAGGGACAAGTCCCCAAAAAGAAGAAACATCCTGCCCCCATCCATGCAGCAAAATAAGTGGCCTCCCTGATCCTGTTTCCTGATAATATACAGAGCCTCCATCTATGTCTAAATACATAAAATCATTATAGCTTAAAACTTACTGTGTAGGCGCGATTTTATAATAAGACAGGATGTCTCTCGCAATGCTAAAAAATACAGGAGCTGCAGTTTCGGCTCCATAAATTGCTGCTGAAGGTTTATTAAAAATAACAAGCATCACGAATTTGGGATCATCAGCCGGCGCAAATCCTACAAATGAGGCTATAGTTTTCGTGGGATCGTATTTTCCCTGTATTGGAATGGAGGCGGTTCCTGTTTTCCCAGCAATTCTGTAATCCTTAAGCCTAGCGTAAGAGGCTTCACCTTTATTAACTGCGTTGACAAGCATTTCAGTCATAACTTTCGCTGAGGCTTCAGAAATCGGTTTTCCCATTATCTCTGGTTCGATATTAACCGTTCTGCCCTCGTTATCCCTGACTTGAGATACCACTTGTGGCTTCATCATAATGCCTTTATTGGCAATTGCTGAAAATACCGTTAGAAGCTCAACTGGCGTAACTGAAATTCCCTGACCAAAACCAGCTGTAGCTAAATCCGCGGCATACCAGGAGTTTTCAGGCTTTATATCCGGAGAAACTTCACCCTGCAAGTCAATTCCAGTGAGCCTCCCTATACCAAATCTATCAAGATATGTAAGCATTTTCTCAAGTCCTAATGTTTGCGCTACGAATATCATACCCGTATTATCAGAGTGCTGAATAACCTCAGTCATCGTTGTATTAGGATAATATTTATCATTCCAGGTATGAAGATCATATCCGCCAACACTTATTGGGCCTCCACAATACGGACATCGGGTAGCTGGCGTTACTTTTCTCTCGTTTAAGGCAGCCGACATAACTAAGGGTTTAAAAGTTGACCCGGGCTCGTAGAGATCTGAGATAAAGGCGTTTTTGTATAGATCTTGTGAATATTCATAATATTTCTTAGGATCAAAAGTAGGGAAAGAGGACAATGCAATAATTTTCCCGGTTTTAGGATCAATTACTCCAACCATACCACCCTGAGCTCCATATTTCTCAACAGCATCAGAAAGCTTTTTTTCAACTAAAAACTGTATCGAGCGGTCAATAGACAGAATGAGATCAGATCCTTCTAGTGCCCCTCCCTCCTCTTTAAGCCTTGCAATAACAGGCTTCCCCAATGCATCATGAATCTGGATGGCTGATCCTTCTTTCCCCGATAAGAGCCTGTTGTAATATCCTTCAAGCCCAAAATATCCTTTGTCTTTCCCCTCGTCGTCTTTTCCCACAAATCCCAAAAGGCTCGCTGCAAGCGACGCCTCGGGATAAAACCTTTCGTAATTCTCCTCAAATCCTAAGCCGGGAATCTTAAGGTTCTCAATAGCCTCTTTTTTTTCTTCATTTAGGCCAGGTTTTATAGGTACCCAAAACTTATCCAGAGACAGACTAACGCTAACAGAAGCGTACTCAGTGTCAAGAATTTTTGCTACCCTCAAAGCTACGTCCTCTTTGTTTGTTACTTCTTTAGGATTTGCGAAGAGAAGATATGAAACTTTATTTGTAGCTATAGGAAAAAGGTCAGACGTCAAAATTTCTCCCCTTTCGGGAAAAACTTTTATTTCTTGGCCATACTGGTTCCTACCGATTTCTGAAAGATAAGAAGCCCTAACTACCTGCCAGTAGAAAAGTCTGAATGCGACCACTAAAAAAGCTAGGACAAATGTTATGAAGGCAAACTTATATCTCCAGGTCATCTCTTAAGCGCGATAGGCAAGGGCTTAGTGAGAACGAAGCTATTTTTCCTCTCTACAAAGCCAAACCTTGCTGCTTCTGATGATATCGAATTAAGCGAGGTTTTTGCAAATAAGTCTTCCCTTAAAGCTTTGTTTTCCTTCTTATAAAATTCCCTTTCTTCGCTAATCTTGGCTAAAACTGTCCCATTTGGTGAAATAGCGTTTGAAACCGCAGCTCTGACAACAATCAAACCAACTGCCGTCAAAATAAGAAAAGCTAAAATTAACGTAGGTCTTCTCATATTATTTCCTTTCAAACACCCTAAGCTTTGCACCCTTACTCCTGCTGTTCTCTAAAATTTCCGCACTCGCCGGCAAAACAGGCTTCGGCGTAAAGATTGTCCCCAATCCTTCCTTAGAAAAGCCAACAAACGCATCCTTAACGAGTCTGTCCTCAAGGGAATGGAAGGATATCACAGCCACTCTTCCTTTTGAAAACAAAAGCAAAAGAACACTACTGAGTGCTTTTTCCAAAGACTCAAGTTCTCCGTTAACTGCCATTCTAAGCGCTTGAAATATTCTTTTTGATATTTTTGCTCTAAGCATAGGTGTCAAATTCTTTTTATTTAAGCCGTATGCCTCTGCTATTACCCCGACTAAGTCCTCCGTAGTTTTAATTGCTTTTACTCTACGGGAGCGGATAATACCAGAAACAACGGTGTTACTACGCCTTTCCTCGCCCAATTTAGTAAAAATATTATGTAATTCATGTTTTCCTGCTAAATTTATTAAATCTTCAGCTCTAAATCCGTAAGACGGATCCATTCTCATATCCAACGGTCCGCTCTTCTGATAGCTAAATCCTCGATCTTCCGTATCTATCTGGTGACTAGATACTCCTAAGTCCAAAAGTATCCCGGAAACTTCTGCGAAACCCTTTTCTTTCGCGATTTTCAAGATATCTCTAAAGTTCCCCTGCACTAGAGTTAGTCTTCCGTCTTTGACATAGGCTTCAAGCCTCTCTCTGACAAACTCCAGAGCCTCAGGATCTGCATCTATTCCCAGGACGAGCCCGCCGCGCTTCAGAATCTCTTCTGTGTGACCTCCGCCACCAATTGTTCCGTCTATGTACTTCTGGCCCCTAGATACATTCAAAAGATCGATTGTTTCTTGTAAAAGTACAGTCCTATGGAAGTTCATATTCAGTCTTCTTCGGACAGTTTTCTTGTTATTTCTCCTATGTTTTTTATAAGTATCCCGTTATATTCTTCCCAACGTTTTTTATCCCAAATTCTTACGTATCTTAAAACTCCCAAACAGGCTACTTCCTCACCTAATCCTGCGTATTTTTTCAAATGATCAGGTATGACAAATCTTCCCTTGCTGTCAAGTTTTACTTCCTCGGCTCCTCCCAAAAGAAATGTTTCCGTATCTCTTGCTTGTTTGTGTGTTATCGGTTTACCCTCAGATCCCTCAAGCAAGAGATTCATCTGCGTTGCTTTAATAACTATCAAAGAGCCCTCAAAGCCTTGAGTAATAACAAGTTGTTCGCCCAATTCTTTTCTAAATTTATTTGGAAAAGAAATTCTATTTTTTTCATCAATTTTACTATCGTGTCTACCTATCAACATATCTTGCCTGTCGGCAGACATGGCCTGCCTAAAAGTGGTAATCCCATCTTTTCCCACTTTGTACCACTTATTACCATTCTGATGGTCTGCGTGAAAAGTGTCAAGGGGTACTTTGTGAAAATAGTGGGTAAAAATGACGCAAGACACTAAATAAACACACCCTATAATAATTTGCTGTGTTTACCTTACGTCTTCGGGGATTTCAGGGATTGGGGGGTAACCAAAATGTTCGTAAAGTGCTTGCTGGACTTTTCCCTGATCGGGAGAATCATATACTATTTCACCATCAACCTCTCTAACATATTTACCATCCTTTAGCTGAGCTCTGGTCCACATGGATTGATCCTCACTATCTTTATAATTTTTCCTCTCTGGTTCCGGCGCATGCTCCGGACAAAAGCTTTGAAAGTCGTGGTACCTATAAGTCTCAAATCCGCCATATGCACCGCCTACCTTACGCTGGCTGGTGCCTTCTTTATACACCATGGTCATCTGATCTTTGGGGAAAACTCCTAGCTTGTTTAGTTCATCCCATGAGGCAGTCCAGATTGAGTCAGATCTGGTATGAGGGTTTACCCAGCCCGAGGCACCTTCTACCAAACAGATAGCAAGGCCTTGCGAATCAAGCTGAGCTCTTAACTGTCTTTCTCTCTCGTTTATCAAATCATGTTGGGCAAGCCAAAGTCGAGAGTGTTCGTCGTGGAGTGCCAACATTAACCCACTAACCTCATCTCTTGCTACAGTGTATTTGCTTGCACTTTCTATATAGGCCGAAGATTTTGCTTGAATATCAGCAATCGAGGCATTTAATGCTACAATATCTGGTGTTTGTGAGGGTGCGTCTTTTACCACGACGAGTTTATAGCACTATAAGTCCTAGAAGTCAAGTTCTATTTTTTGTATTCTTCTTTTACTTTATCTCCGAATTTATCGAGCAGTTTTTGAACTTTTGGGGCTATTATAGCTGAGCAGTAAGGGTAGCTTTGATTTCTATCATAATAGTTCTGGTGGTGTTCCTCAGCGGTATAGAACTTTTCAAACGGTAAGATATCTGTGACTATTTTATCTTTGAATTCTTTTTGGTGTTCGGTTTTAGACTTTTCAGCCTCTTCTTTTTGTTTGGGCGTATGATAAAAAATTACCGATCTATACTGTGTTCCTACGTCGTTTCCCTGTCTATTTAGCGTTGTGGGATCATGTGTAGCCCAAAAAACCTGAAGTAAAGTATCATAGCTAATTACCGTAGGATCAAACGTTATATACACTGCCTCTGCGTGACCCGTAGAACCCTCTGAGACAGCCTCATAGGAGGGTTCATCTATATCCCCACCGCTGTAGCCTGATTTTACCGACAAAACACCCATAAGCCGTCTAAAAACAGCCTCGGTACACCAAAAGCATCCCCCACCGAATGTAGCTTCCTGAAATTCCGGCATAAAGTTATTATAGAGGATTTTCGCGGTTTTATTCCAAGGAGACAGATTTTTCCACCTGGTATACTTTTCCGTCTTTTTTGGTAACCTTCATAGTGATTTTCACATCTGAAACTACCTTATCGTATCTACAAACTCCCGAAGAACACGTTCCGAACTCTCGAAAATCTGTCTTAGTAATTCCGTCCACTGCGATGTTCATTTCCCCGTATAATCCTTCCGAGACTGCTTCCCCGTCAATTTCCTTTTCATAAGTAATCTCGTATTCAATACGCTCTATATCATCGGCTTTTGTAACCTCAAACATTAATGCTTTTCCGTCTTGTCTAACCGTAACTTCAAGTCCTATGTCTTCAGGCGTAAGTATTGGTAATTCTTCCTGCACAAAGTTGTCTGAAGGAGTTGAAGATCTACCCGCTCCCCTCATAAAAGCAAAAACAGCTCCTCCTATGATGAGAACTACTGCTATAGTGAGAAAACCTATTACCTTCTTGTCTTTCAAAATCTCCATCTTAAATTAGGATAGGTTATAAAATAGATCCTTGTCAAGATGAGGTCTTTTAACTCTTTCCTGGGTAGTCTCTCGAAGCACCACTGTATGAGCCTGGCTTTCTCTAAATCCTGCTGCTGTAATTTGTATAAACTGTGCTTTTCTCCAGAGCTCTTTTATATTTCTTGCTCCGGAGTAGCTTAACCCCGATCTAACCCCCGCTGAATATTGATCTACTATGCTTTTTAACGGTCCCCTAGATTTCATCATGCCCTCCACTCCTTCAACATGAAGAACGTAGTCATTTTTTTTATGGTTCCCGTCTTTCTGAAGCTGTCTTTTTTTTTCGGACAAAGAAGTGGATCCGTTGTATTCCTTAAAACGCTCTCCATTAACCTCAACAATATCTCCAGGTGCTTCATCTGCTCCTGCGCACCAAGAACCCCCTTCGTAAGCATCCGCTCCTGCAGCAAGCGCCTTAACAACATCTCCAGGATTTGAAGCCCCACCATCTGCAATAATAAACTTATTTTTGAACTTTTTCTTTGCTCGCGCCGCCTCCATAATTGCGGTAATTTGAGGAACCCCCGAGCCTGCATTTATTCTTGTAATACAAATTGAACCGGCGCCAATTCCGACTTTCACCGAATCCGCTCCAGCTTTAAATAGATCATATGCTCCTCCATAGGTAGCCACAGTTCCGGCAATCATTGAAGCCTTGGGAAAGCGCTTCTTGCAGTTTTTTATTACCTCCAAAGCGTGTGCTGAATGGGCATGGGCAATGTCCAAGTGGAGTGCCAAAGAACCTGCTTTAAGAAGTTTCTCGGCCCTATCTAGATAATCTCCTTTTACCCCTATTACTCCTATTGATTCTCCGCCTTTTTTTCTAATTTCTGCAATTTTATTTGCCTGAATTTCGGGCTCATCAAATCGGCCAATATAGCTCATGCCTCCAAGCTTATATATGGCGACAGCCATTTCAACTCCAGTTACCGTGTCCATGTTAGCTGCAATAAGTGGGAATTTTAGGGAAATGTCTGGAGTAATTTTTGTGGAGAGATCGACCTCTGATCGAGATTTTATGCTTGAATATTGTGGAATTAGTAAAACGTCGTTATAAGAAAGACCGACCTTTATTTGCTTCAAATCTAGCTTCCCTTATAAATATAGTCAGATTGCTCACTGCTTGTCAAGATAGCTTATTGGAGATATAACCTGCGAGGCGTTCTATTTTTACTCTTTCCTGTTTGGCCGTATCGCGGTCGCGGACAGTAACAGTGTCATCTTCCAGGGTTTGGAAGTCTACCGTCACACACCACGGAGTTCCTGCCTCATCCTGCGAAAGATAGCGTTTTCCTATATTTCCCCGCGCGTCCCACGCTGTCATAAACTGAGGCTTCAAATCGTTATAAATTCCTTGTGCCTTTTTGACGAGTTCTTCTTTGTTTGCCAGCAGAGGAAACACCGCCACTTTGTAGGGAGCAAGCCTTGGATGGAGTTTTAAAACAGTTCTAGCTTGTCCTGAGCTCGTCGAAGGATCGTCTTTATAGCTATCAAGCAAAAAGAAAAGAAGCGATCTGTCTACACCTCCTGATGTTTCAATCACCCACGGTACAAGCTTTTCGCCATTTTCGTCTGTATATGAAAGTTTATGGCGAGAAAGATCCCAATCTCCCCTGTGGTGTATTCCCTCAAACTCGGACCATCCGAAGGGGGCATCATACTCTATATCTTCTGCAAACTTGGCATAATGGGCGCGCTCGTCATCCTCATGCTTTCGAAATCTAAGCTTCTCCTTATTGAAACCCAAGGAAACATACCAACTCATTCTCTCTTTTTTCCAATAATCAAACCACTTATTCCCCTCTTTGTCTTCCGGGCGAACAAAAAATTCAAGCTCCATCTGTTCAAACTCACGGCTTCTATAAGTAAAATTGCCAGGCGTTATTTCATTTCTAAAGGCTTTCCCGATCTGTGCTATTCCAAAGGGGATTTTAACCCTGGTAGATGAAACTACATTTTCAAAATTTACAAAAACACCTTGAGTTATTTCACCACGCAGGTAAACAGTTTGCTTTTCACCCTCAATGACTCCCAGCTTTGCCTCAACCAAAAGATTAAACTTTTTAGGGTTTGTCCATTCAACTTTTTCGTTATGAGTTTTTTCGTGAATCTCGATCTCTTCTTTTTTGTCTGCCCGAAATCTGGAATGGCAAGCCATACACTCAACTAATGGGTCTGTAAACGCTTCCAAATGCCCTGACGCTTTCCAAACTTCCGGGTTCATCATGATCGCCGCGTCAACTCCTACAACGTCTGATCTGAGCTGAACCATCGATTTCCACCACTCTTGTTTTATGTTTTGTTTGAGTAGGGCTCCCAAAGGTCCGTAGTCCCATGTGCCCGTAAGGCCTCCGTAAATTTCTGATCCGGGAAAAATAAAACCCCGCCTTTTGCAAAGTGCGACAAGTTTCTCCATCAGAGCGTCGTTATTCATAGCTTTATGATAACAAAATTTAAATGATTATGCTAAAAGAGGAAGGATTCTTGTAGTTTTAAGTTTTTTTTCCAAAATCCCCTCTATGACGAATTGTGTGCTTTTTGCGGGAAGGTTCTTCTGGGGGGGCCAAAAACCCAAAAGAGTCAGAAGATTCAGCTCAAACTCATAAATAATGTCATCGTGTAAGTCTCCATCCTCAAGCCTCCTAAGCGTCTTTTCCAAAAGATAATATATGCTCCTATTTTCCTGGTGCTCAGGGCATAGTTCATTTACGAGCTCGCATATATAAAAAGCAAGCCCTGTCTTCTTGAGATCTTTTTTTATAGAAGGGAAAGAATGAATAGTCGCGGCTTCCGTGAGGATAAGCATTTTTCTTCCTTCATAAAGCGATAGGGAGGATTTATTGAGAAGCTCGATGTGCGCACCTCTTCTGCTAGTTATCTTTCTGACTCCGGGCGCCTTGATGCTTAACTTACCCCTGTGCTTCGTAAAAACCGTAATAATTCTATCCGAATCAAAAAGGCTTATCCTTTTTATAACTATTCCTTCAATTTTTGTAGACCGCATATTGAGAAACTATTCAACGCTTATTGTTTTGTCGCTTTTCAAAATAAACTTTTCGACTTCCCTACCGTTGAGTAGTATCGTGTGCTCATCCCCATCGGTTCCCGGCTGCTTTTGGATCATAAGCCTGATTGGATTTTTTTTATCTGCCTTGAACGGAAGAGCGTATTTAACCTTAAGAACTCGAGCCCCCTGAGGCCTTATCTCCAAAAATCCTTCAAAAACGGTTTTGCCCAATTCTTTATAAGGATCTTCTTTGGATTGTGAACCGGTAACCGAAACGAGTCTTGAGCCTTCCGGCACATAGATGCGGTACCAATCCTTAAGGGGTGCGTTGAGACAAAGCCCTCCTCTTTCCAAATTACAGTCTGATTGAGGGAAAGGATTTTTATAAGTTATGGTCAGAGTTTTTTCTATGGTTTTGTCTTTTTTGATAGCATATTCCTGCTCAACTTTTTGCGTTACGAAAAGATTTGATTTGGCCCCTCCGAAATTTGCCTCATTTATGTGGAGGTAGTCTCCATCAAAATTCTTAATTCTACCAGAGGCGTTGACCGTATCGATTCCCTTCTGAGCCTCTTTATTGTAAAGATAAAACATTATGTGTTTTTCATTTACCTGGGACAGCATTTCCTGAAAAAGAGGACCCCAGTAAATCTTAGGGGACGAGGAGAAAGCCTTGTTTAAAATAGCATACATCAAGTCTCCTATTATATTTTTTCTTGCTGCGTTAACAGCATTAACATCAACGTACCTAAAATCTGCCTGAATAGGAGTGCTTGAGATAGCTTCTAATTGGTAAATCGCCTGAGGACAATCGCATCTTGGATCGGTTTTAGCAGTAAAACGGGTTCCATCGACCTCAATGTCTCCTAGAATATTTATTGCTGCTATTAAAGCGTGCGTATCGACTGCTATTATTCCGTCAACTTCTTGAAAGCTTGAGGAATTCTCATACATTTCTGAAAAAACTTCCATAGACTTGACAAAATCTGGAGAAAGATTACTGTCTCTTATGTTTAAAACGGGTTGCTTGAGTAGGCTCTTCAGAGGCTCAGGAGCAGGTTTTTTTTCTCTTACCGTTGCATCAAGTGTGTAAATATTGTTTGAGCCGCTAACATGAATTAGGCCGTGCTCAAGTGTAAAAATTGAATATGCCGTAAGAAATCCTCCTGTAGGTCGAAGCTCTTTGTCGTTTTGGAAAATAATAAGGTATTTTTTCTCATCAGGCTCTCCCAGAAGACTTGGCAAAACCTTAATCAGGGGCTTTGCGTCATTGACTAAAGTTACTCCGTTATCTGTCAGCTTTATCATTTGAGCAAGCTGCTTTTTAACTTTTCCCCCAGCCAAAAATGAGGGGTAGTCATCAGGGTCTATGTAATCCATTTCCGCTTTTGCAAGAGTCAATTCTTCCGCAATCTCATCGATTTTAGGTGTTACCTTATCCATAGTTTTTACAGCTGTTTCTATTCGAAGTTCGGCAGACCCTCCTACAAAACTTCCCTGACCTTTAAGACCCAGGACATCGGCGTAAGGCTTAATAGATTCAATTAAAATATCTCCGGCTTCTACAAAATGCTCTCCCGCAACGAGCGCATGACGAGCATCACCATAATAATTGCTAACAAATGGGATAACTCGCAAAACAACTAAAAAATTTACTTTTCTTTGCGTGTCTTTAAGGCTTTCCCTGGTCTTATCCATTTCCGTAGATGCCAATTCAATGTTTTGCTGTTTTAGAGCATAGAGTGTAGCGTTGAGCTGAGCATAGGTCTTTTTAGCAGAGGCGTAGGCCAAAAATCCTGGAAGGATAATTCCTATCAAAAATATGAGAATGAAGACCACGAGCCCAATCCTAAACCTTTTGCCTCTCAAAAAGTGAAGCCTGCTTTTCTTGTTTGGGTTTGTAACTACGCTTGAATCTTCAGGGGACAACGAGTCTTCCTTCTTAGGCGAAGTGAGTTCAATTTTTTGAAATCCATCCATCAATATATGATACTAGGTAAATCAAAGCTGTGTCAAATGGAACTTAGGCTAAATCAAACCTAGAGGGCGCCTTTACCTGAGATCATGGCCCAAGGGGTTTTAAGGATTATAAGAAGATCGTACAGAATTGATCTCTTCCTTACATATGTAGCGTCCATTTCAATCCTTTTATCAAAATTGATCTCAGATCTTCCTGAAACCTGCCAATACCCTGTAAGACCAGGCCTTACTGATAAAACTATTTTTACAGCGTCCCTAGTGTTAGGATATTTCTTTTGCTGTTCTCGCAGTTCATCAGGATAATAGGCTCTGGGTCCAACGAGACTCATTTCACCTTTTAGGATATTCAGGAGCTGCGGGACCTCGTCAAGCGAGTGCTTTCTAATGAAATGCCCCATCCAGGTTATCCTTGGATCATCTTTAAGCTTATAACTTCCCCTTTTATATTCGCTGTAAAGTGTCGCAAATTTCGGGTTTTCACGAAGAATCTCATGAGCATTCTCTACCATCGAGCGGAATTTATACATTTTAAAAAGACTTCCGTTTTTTCCAACTCTCTCGGGAGTATCAGCGAGAATCGGGCCCTTTGAATCAATTTTTATAGCTATGGCAACGCACAAGACAATTGGAAGAAAAAGCAGCAAAAGAAAAGCGGAAAGAGAAATATCCAAAATTCGCTTGATCCACTCGTAAGCCCTGCTTTTTTTTATCTCAACGTACGGCATAGCTTCAGGTTAAATGTTCGAGGGGAGTACCAGTTAGGCTCTCTACCAACTTTTTAATCTTTGGTACAGACTTTTTAGGACAAACCAGTATAACGTCATCTGTATTTATAACGATTGTCTCCTCAAGGTCTAGGCCTACCACCAGCTGGTCTGTGTAATTGAAAACCAAATTGTCAGATGAGTCTTCAAGAAGAACTTTCCCCCTCGTAACGTTTTCTTTTTCAGAAACCTGAAGAGCTTCCTTCAAAGCTTCCCATGCCCCTACATCGCTCCACCCCAAATCCGCAGCAATAACCGACACTTGACTAGGATCCATTTTCTCAAGAATCGCATTGTCAAAACTTATTTTTTCGAATTTCGGATAAACTTCTTTTAAAACCTTTTCGTAGTTTCCCTGCCCTACTGCTTCTTGGATTTGCATTATTCCTTTCCAAAGTACGGGAGTGAATTTTTCGTATTGTGACAGGAGAAACTGCGGAGTTGTAACGAAATACCCAGGGTTCCAGGCATATGTCTGACTTTCTAAAAATCTTTCAGCATCCTCCAGACTTGGCCTGTATATAAGCTTCTTGAATCTGAAAACTTTTGTACCGTGAATATCGTCAATTTCTTCTGCAAACTCTATCCACCCTAAATTCTGATTTGCAAAACGGGCGCGCTGTCCCATAAAAACTAGCGAATTTTTGTCTTTTATTACCAGTTCTTCTGCAAAGCTCAGAACCTCCCGAAATCTTCTTTCCTTCTTGACAAAATGGTCGCTCCAAATAATCGCAACAGGAGAGTTGGGATTGTCTTTTCCGACAATTCCCATAGCAACTCCTACCGCAGGACCAACGTCTCTCATTTCTGGCTCGAAAATAAAGTTTTTCGCAGGAATCTGGGGAAGATGAGCGCGAACTATTTTTTCGTACTTTTTCCCTGTAGCTATGTATATGTCCCGAGGCTTAATGCTGGGCTTGAGTCTGTCAACCGCTAACTGAAGAGTAGACTTATCTCCTACTATTTTCTCAAACTGCTTGGGGGTACTTTTCCTTGAAAGCGGCCAAAGCCTTGTTCCTACTCCTCCTGCAAAAATTACGATCTTCATATTTTTTCTGAATACGCACTCAAACTATTTTCCACAAAATTTAAGAACTCTTTCTCAAACCTTTGGGGACCAAACCTTAAAGCTCTTTCCTTTATATATTCTGAATTATAGCTTTTCTTGTCAAACATTTCCAACGTAGCCTGAAGCGATGAGCTGTCGTGTTTGTTAAAAAACTCTCCAGTTCTTCCCTCCTCAATGATCTCAAGCGCACCCCCTCCTCCAAAAGCCACTACCGGAGTGCCAAAAGACTGGGCCTCTGCCATAACTAATCCAAAATCTTCCCTTCCGGGAAAAATTAAAGCATTTGCCCGTTGATACAGATCAAAAAGCGCTTCATCTGAAACATCTCCTAAAACTTCTATATTGTTTGGTAACGACCCTTTTAAAAACCGCTCGCCCAAACCTGCTCCAACTATTTTTAATTTTTTCCCATTATTCTTAAATACCTCAATAGCAATATCTATTCTCTTATAGGGAACGGGTCTGCTTACTAGGAGATAGAAATCTTCCTTTTTTGAATTTACATTTCTTCCAATACCTGCAACAGGCGGATAAATAATAATGGAGTCTCTGCCATAATATTTCCTAACCCTACCTGCAACTTCTTTTGAAATTGAGGCGTAGTAGTCAGGCCTTTGAGAGGCCACTAAATCCCAGCTCTTTAAGTAAGAAACTGCTGGCTTGGAGAGAAACCTAAGGAGCGGGTTTTTAAAATAGTCTCCGTATCCGCTCCAAAGATATCTAGTCGGGGTGAGACAGTAGCATATATGGCAAGTCCCAGGCTTTGTAATTATTCCCTTGGATGCTTCGCTTGAAAGCGAAATTACCAAATCGTATCCATCAAAGCTTAAAGACTCAAAAGCCAGGGGCATAAAAGTAGCGTATAATTCATGCTTTCTGCGCGCTAGGGGAAAGGACTGAAGAAAAGAGGTTTTTATATCAAAAATCCCGGCCCACCCTGCGGTTTCCTCGTTATAAACAGAGGTAAAAAGCGGAGCCCTGGGGAACATTTTATGAAGCGCCAAGAGAACTCTTTCTGCGCCTCCCCATTTGTTAACACGATCATAAACTAAAGCCACCTTCATAGATTCGATAAACTCACTATGACTCTGGGCTTGTCGAAGAGTCATAAACTTTAAGTGTTTCTTTCGCCATTTTTTTCCATGAGAAATTCTTTGATCTTACTAATCCTTTATTTACGTACGCTTCTTTATTTGAACCAGAAAGTGCAAATTCAATTTTCCGAGACATATCATGTATGTCCATTGGATCAAAATAGATTGCCGAGGCTCCTGCGATTTCACGCAAAGACGGAATGCTTGAGCAGAGCACCAAACAGCCGTTAACCATTGCCTCAAGAACAGGCAGCCCAAATCCTTCCATTAGGGATGGTGTTATCAAAGCGCTTGCGTTTTTATAAAGCGAGGCAAGCCTTACGTCATCAACGTAGCCGTAAAATTTAATAGAACCTTTTGTATCTAGCTTTCCTACCTTACGTTTTAGATTATCGTAGAAAAAATCCTCCTTTCCAACGAAAATTAACTTGGCATCCCGAGGCTTATCTGCTTTTAAAAACGCTAGAATCATTCTCTCGCTATTTTTGTGAGGATAAACATTTCCCACATATAAAACGTAGGGATCTTTAGGCTTTGACGCATTTTCTTTCGAAATAACAAAGCCTTCTACTCCTTCATAAATTACTGAAACCTTATTTCCATCTACGCCGAGATGATCTACGATCTCATGCTTGGTTGCAGCTGAAACTGCAATAATCTTCTTCGCATTTCTGGCGGCCCTTTTTATAACAAAAAGATATGCACGTCTTTTCAAATTATAGTAAAGTAAATTTTTGGTGGAAGCCTTACCTGTAGGAAAATGGTTTAAGATTAAATCATGGACAGTCAGGACATACGACCCTTGGTAAAAAACAGGAAGGGAAAAATAGGGAAAGTGCACTAAATCTAAGTTTTCTCTATTAATAATTCTCCTAAATTTAGTTTGTTCCGAAAGCGTATGCCATCTTACGTCAGTCGGTACGATTTTAAAGTTGTCATTTCCTAGAGCCTTCCTGATACCTTCTACATCTTCTTCTATCGCAAACAGAATGTATTTATTCCTCTGATCAAGAGTCTCTAAATTTAAAACAAGATTTCTTATGTATCTTCCTACTCCGGTCTGTGACCAAAGCCTTACATCAATACCTATTAACATAGGCTAATTATATCCGATAGATGCGGGGGGTGCTATAGTTCTTAGTTTGTCAAAGGACCCAAACGGGAAAATATAGACTTTTTATAGAATGTAGTCAAAGAGTAGTTTACTCTTGAGGTGAATATGGGATTAATTACTGAAGTGAATTCTAGATGTCGTTATGCAGCAACGGGAGCTCACCTTGTAGCCCGATAAGTTATCGCGCCAGAGTGTGAATATTTATCAAGAATTCGTGCTATATTTCGCATTTGATCTGGGGTTGGCTGTGCTTTTTCTGTCTTCACTCTTTCTTCTGCTCCTTGAGGCGTCCCATCGGGAGACGTACGCGATTCGTAAATGTCAACAGTTCCATGTGCTTCTGCTAAATTTATTTCAATTCCAAAGTTTTCAGAAGGTTGGCCTTCTGACTCACCTTTAAAAGTAAAACCAAGTCTAATTACCCTTCCTTGAGCATCATCTGAAAGCCTAATAAATGCAGTATCCGGCTCCGGAACCGGAATCGAAACTCCAGATTCAGGACTAGGCATATGGATATCTTCTCCTTCTAATAGCTTCAATATATCAGAATCAAAAGAATCATAAATCAAGTCAAGCTCAACACCCTCGTCCAGCGTATAATCAACTAACTTGTTTGTAGGGGGTTGCAATTGTTGCCAAAAATAACTTTCTAAGTCAGCATACACTTGTTCGAATGTTTGAGGCTGCTCAACTTGATCTATAATATTATGAATTGCGACATGCTCAAGTGTTTCCTCAATAAGTTGTCTTTCTGTTTTTGGTTGAGGAATACCTAGTAAGCTTCTAAGCCTAGCCTCTGCCAATGTAGCAACTTCTAACTCTGTTTCCTTGTCCCATCTTTCTCTTCGCGGATTAATATGGTCTGTCGTAATCATAGAAACTGCGCTAGGTCTTGCTGACATCCTACCCCCTATTGTAAATGATTCATACAGATCGCTTTCGTTAGGGTTTTGCAGGTTAAAAAGACTTACTCTTCCTGCCGCATTTCTTTGAAGAAGAGATAAATGCCAGAGACTCCCATCTGGATCTACGAAACCAATACCGTCAACTGTAGCGTTTGGAAATTTACCTACAACATGTGTTTGAACTAAGTCAAGAACTGTATCTACTTTTACTATTGCTTGTTCAAAATCTGGAGGAATTGGGCCTTGTGCTGCTCTTGCATCTACTCCTGCGGAACCTCCTGCTAGTCGTTCTCCTGCCATAATAAACGTAATAATATCACTTTTTCTTGGATTGTCAATCCGAATTTAATTCTTCTGTCTTAAGAGGATTTTTTGAGTTTTCGAAGACTTCTCCATAGCTTTAGTGTAATTGCCAGTTTAACGAGTTCTGTTACGAAGAAGGGGTATTTTGATGAATAATGTTTATCATAGAAAATTTTCATTGCTTGGAAACGAGAATTGGTGGCAAGAATCTTTGTCTCAAGATCTGCGGTAGTAATTCCCTCGGATGTCTTTTTTATTCCTCCGGAAACTCCTTTATAATGAAAGGCTGATACCTCTGCGACAAAATAAACCTTCCATCTCTTTTTTTTAAGCATATAGCAGAAATCGAGATCTTCCCCATAGAAAAAATAGTCCTCATCCCACCAGCCTACGTCCTCACCCGCAACACGTCTTACCATCATAAATGCTCCTGCAAGCGCATCTATTTCGTGCGTTTTGTTTAAATCGATCCATCCCATATTGTAACCGTTAAATATCCGAGACTTGGGAAAAAGCTTAGACATCCCTGAAAAATACATCAAAGAATTCCAAGGCGTAGGAAACCCTCTATGAGATGCGTCATCTATTTCGCTTTCAGAAATAAAAACCTTACACGTGGCTGCCCCCACATCTTTATTTTGATTCATAAACTCAACCATCTTAGAAAGGGTATTCCTATGAATTATGGTGTCCGGGTTTAAAAAAAGAACATATCGGCCTTTGGATTTTTTTACTCCAATATTGTTTGCCTTTGAAAAGCCTAAGTTGTTTTCGTTTGGAACAAAAATTATTCCATCCAGATTTTTTAAAAATTCTTGGCTTCCGTCTCTTGAGGCATTATCGATAACAATTATCTCGTATTCTCCATTCTTTAACTCCTTAAGTGAATTCTCCTTAATCGATTCTATACACCGAGATATAAAGTCCAAAGAATTATAGTTAACTATAATTATAGATAGTTCTGTCATTTAACCACTCTTTCATACACATCATTCAGCTTTTCCGTTATCTTCTCCCATTTATAATTTTTTTCAATAAAGACTCGCGCATTTTTACCAATCTCCTTTATTCTTCCCTCATTCCAAAGAATATCAGTAATTTTATTTGAGAATTCCCAAGGCTCTTCTGCAACTATAATTTCTTCGCTGTCTTTTGCCCCTATTCCTTCATTACCAAGTAATGTTGTAACCACGGGGAGGCCTGATGCCATTGCCTCAAGTATCTTAAGACTCGTACCTCCACCAACTCTTATAGGAGCGAGTAGAATGTCTGCTTGCTGAAAGATGTCTTCAGTTTTAGAGGTAGGGTTATCTTCCAAAACAATACCTTCTCTTTTGTAGCTGCCTACTCTGTCTACTGCGTTTTTTCCTACGATCCAAAGAGTAACGTTTTTATTATTGGCAGAGATGAGTGGCCATATATTTCTTATTATCCACCTTGCTGAATCCTGATTTTGGATATACTTAAAATCCCCAATAAAAAGAATCTTTTTATTTAACCCTTTTTTATAATTTTTAAGCTTGAATTTATCTACATCTGCACCGTTAGGAACTACTTCGACATTATCTCTTCCCATAAGTTCTTTCTCTTTTTTAGAAACTGCTACCAAGGCCGATGCTCTATCCCAAGCCTTTTCTTCTTCCCTTTTAAGCTTTGCTACATCTATCATTAAAAACGGGCGAAGTATGGGAAATGCATTCCGGGCAAACCTTTCGTAAATCAAATATTCAATGTTATGCTCAACTAGAACAACGGGCAGATTAGTTTTAGGCAAATTGTGCATCACGTAGAAAGTCTCAACGTGTATAAGATCAAACTTTTCTTCTTCCAAAAGCTTTGAGACTATTTTTTTAATTTCGCTACTTTCATGACCCACTAGGAGAAACGGGCTCTTTGAAAAAGCGGTCTTAAGAATATTTGATACAGACCACTGTTTCTTACGCGGAACGGTTATTACTCTACTGCATACTTCTTCCACCCTTTTTATGTCTGCTTCTTTCTGATATGACCTCTTCTCACACACCAGGACTACCTCATGATTTTTTTGAAGATATTTTAGTATGTTGTAAAGCCTGATATTTCCTCCCGATAGGAGAGGGTAGGGAAGAAAAGATGAAATCAAAAGTATTTTCATTGTACAAGCTTAAATATCACGAAATCTGAACCTTCACTTATTGTCTCGTATATACCAAAATCTTTTAGCTCACCAATAGTGGGATTAAGAAGTATTAGATATCCGGCACCCGCGTCTATAAGCTCTGGAAGTGATCTATCAAAAACCGGCCACCCGGATCTTTTTGTTTGGTATAAAAACGAAGTATCTCCGCCGTACGGCGCGATAACCTTAGAACCTTCCGGAATTACTCTGTTAGCTTCCTGTCCTACCTTTATAATTGCAGGATTATTTATGTTGTAATAGTCTCTAATAAAATACCAGGAAAACATTAGACAGAACACAAAAGATACAATAAAAACACCGGGACCTACGTATTTTGAAGAAAAATCACGCGCGCTTCTCAATAGAAAATTTGTACCCAGACCCATAAAAATCGCAACCGTAGGAAGAATTAAAATCTGATAATAATCATGCTGGACGTTTCCGCGCGCTACAACAAAAAGATATAAAAGAGATGATAAGATAAAGGACAAGAAAAATAAGAAATCCTCTTTTTTAAACTTTGCAAAAAAACCAAAAATAAATATTGCTATTCCCCAGTAACCTAAGATTAATCTTCCTACTCTATCAGCAAATATCCAGTAGAAAAACGATCCCTTAAATCTTATGTTACCCTCGTTAAAAAGCCATGTATTGTGCGGTATTCCTTCAGGAAATTGAGTCATCCATACTCTCCACAAAACCAAAGGCAAAAGAGTTAACACGACAAAAACCCAGAGATAAGGACTTTTGAAGCTCTTCCTGCCAAACTTTTTAACAGCCAGATAAATCATAGGAATAGTGAAAAATATTGCAAAAGGTTTAAGTAGCAAGGCCACTGCGGTAAGAATAAGAGAACCTGCGAAGAAAATTAAACTGACCCTCCTGAGAGAGGGATTTTCTATCCACTTGTCAAAAAAGTAAATTCCTCCCAGAATAGAGGCAGACATCGAAGGATCAGGCAGTATAACTCTTCCGTAATAAATGCTGTATGGAAGTAAAGAAAAAAAGGCAGCAGAAAAAATACCTGCAGTAAACCCGGCTCTTTTTTTCACTATCAAATAGATGAAAAGGGAAGATAGGGTTGAGGAGAAAATCGTTACCAGTCTTCCCCATTCTTCCAAGGAGAAGATACCAAACGCTTCAAAAGACGCGGCCTGTAAAATGTTGTAGATGGGAAACTCTACAAAACGATAGCCTTGAGGATTGTCCCGGCCCGTTGGAGTACTGGATAAATCATGGAAACGCGGATGAAGAATGTCAAACCCATCCTTAACAAAACTTCGAGAAACAGATGAGGTATCTGACTGACGCCATGAATGCCAATCTGCTATTGGCCCGTTGAATTTGTAAAGGCGGAGAATAAATCCGAGCAGAAGAACTAAAACCAATAGGACTATTTTTAGTTTAGCCATTAAGATTATTCTAATTTATTGGGAAGCTATTATCAATTCTCGACGAGAGGCTTTATAAAGTGAATCTGCTCAACGCTTCCGTCCGGATTAAACCTCAGAACTATATCGTTTATTGTATAACTTGGCAAATCAAGCTCCTCCAGGCTATTGTGAATGAACACTCTAGTATCGTCATTTTTGAACGCAAACCAAACTGCGTCCGAAAGCCCAACCGGAAAAATCCATGCTTGTCCATGCCTTATGGGAACATTTACGAAGTGGAACCTTACGTCTTTTGACCATTCATCATCATACAAGGCATCAATGGACACGAAAAAGTTCTTGCTGTATTTTCCCGCTTCGTGCCAATCAAAGTAAGCTTGCTGGACCTGAATTATATGAAACAATGCAAAAACCAAAAATATGAGAGTGGATGCTCCAATAGCTATCTCCCTGCCGCTTGCCTTTAGATACTCATATGACTTCCGGGCAAGCATAACCAGTATTAAAATCGGACCTACGGAAGCAAGGTAGCTGTATCTTGAGGTAATATTTCCAAGCCCTAGGAACGGTAGTAAAGCTATGGTGAAAAACGCGATACCAAATAAAACAACCCTTTTATCGTCTGAACTTAACTTCTTATAAACAAAACGGTAGACAAGGTAAAGAAGTATTGCAGAAAAAGAAATAGCAACAATACCCAGGATCATGTGTCCCCTTGCTAGGCTTCTTAAAGTTTCGTAAAAAGGGAGAGAAATTGGTCCCAAGATTATAAGAGATAAGTATCCCAGAATATTTCCGAAAAAATTAAACGGAAGCTTTAGGATATCGTAACTATAGTCCCCGCTAAACCAATGGCTGTGGGAAGCATAGCGAAGGAAAAGATAAGCGATACCAGGTATGAAAAGAGTCAAAAAGTCGAGCCTTGCAAGCATTTGCCTAATTCCCGATAAAAAGCCATCCTTCATTTTATACGCCAGAACTAAAAGCGGAAATACAATACCAAGTTCATGAAATAAAAGAGCTAGGGCAAAAGAAACAAACGCGCCGATATAGTAATAAGCCTTCCTCTTCTCTTCCCACAATATAAATAACATAAGTCCTAATAGTCCCAGTAATGCATTAAAAAGATGTCCGACTGATGAAATCCAAAAAACCGCCTCTGCAGGACCCGCCATTACGAGAAAAAGAAAAGCCGAAGATGCTGCCAAAATCTTTCTTCTTAAAACTCTCAAAGCCAATAAATAGAAAAGCGAGGCTACAGCAAAATGAAGCAGTATTGATACCAAGTGATACACGTTCTGATTTAGCCAGAAGGTGGAATACATAAAGTCAAAGAAGATTTTAGTTCCAGGCCTATAGAAAAAACCATCAGACTCTGTAAAGTATTTTATTACTGAGGAAAATGAAGAACACTTATCCCTACAGTCTGCCGCCCATCTAAGCCAAGTAAAGTCGTCCCCTACGAAATAATTTTCCATAATTGGTGAGAAAAGCACGATAGAAAGCAGGAATAGATAAACGAAAACGGCATATGTTGAAGTCGCTGCCTTTTTTAACTCGCTAAAAAGATTAAGCTCTTTTTTTGCTCCCGAAACCAAAATAGCCAAAGTAATTCCTACAAGAGTCCATAGGAGAAACGCGATCTTCGATGCCTCGAAAACATCGATAAGCAGGGCGTTGAGAGAAAGCCCGATTAAACCTGCAGAGAAGCCCAATACAAAACTCTTTGAGACGCTTGACTCCAGATCACGGTAAAATCTTTTTATATAAATTCCCAAAGAGAGAAATATAACCAAAAATGAAGTAAATCCCAGAATTCCAATTTCTCCTAATATACGCAAATAATTATTATCTACAGCCAGACTTACAGATCCATAACCGCTTCCCACTAAAATGTTTCGCTCGAATGCCTCTATCGCCCTAGGCCATTCTCCCTGAAATCTAGTTGTAAAGGAAAGATCGTATGCAGACGCTTTTTTAACTATAAAGTCTCCCTGTATCACGAGAATTTGAGCAGAAATAGTGGACTCCACATTAACATTAGGAGGAAGTTCATAGAAAAAGCTGGGGAGTCTTTGCACAACAGGGGAAAGAGGCAAATTGATATATCCCGTACCCTGGGGAAGATTTTCACCGTTAGAAACATTCACTGCAGTTACAAGCGGCGAATTGTCCGGAATAAGACTGGAAGGATAAATCGCAGATTCTGTAGGATCCTTAACGCTTGTCTCCTTACCCATTATTGCATACGCTAAATCTGCTTTATCCCTGACTATTCTTCTCAAAACTATTTTGTCTTTAAAATAATCTTGAGAAACAAACCTTACATGACCCACAGATTCTCCGGTATTTGCGTCAACCAAAACATCAACTTCAGACACTGTCCCTTTGAATCGATCAAGTAGGGTTGGTTGAAATGTTATAAAAAGAAAACCTAATAAGATAGCTGCAGGGATTGAGAAAAGTATTACTTTTTTCTTTTGAAAAAATATAACCACAAGAAGCGAAACAAAAAGTACAAAAAAAGAAACTCTTGAAACTGTCATAAAAAGAAGAACTATTCCTAATAGAGAAACTGTTGCTAACGCTGCTCTTATTAACCAACTTTTAAATCCGAAAATTAAACTAATAAGAATTGGGATTATAAGAACTAGGTATGCTGCCAGATCATAATGTCCTGCAAAAGTGGACGGAACCCTTGAGAGTCCGGAGAGAGTGATAGGGGCTCCTTTTGCAAACTCTTCGTTCATTGTCAGGTAGGCAGGAAAACCTAAATACTTTTGGCCAAACCCATAAAGAACGACTCCAGAAAGTGTCGTAACCAAAGTCCCTATAACAATAGTCAGCCTTCTCGGATCCTTCATTCCAAGATAAGCAATAAAGAAAAGGCTCATGTACTCTATATGGCGCATTAAACTTAGGAAAGCTACATTGGGAAATACATTTGCAATTTTGGGGAAAATAAGAAGTACACCATGAATTGTGGCAATTGCACCAATAATCCAAAAAACAAGTATGGGGATCGTTAATGGGGTACGGAGGCTAATCCTTCTTTTGAAAAGAAGGATTAGCATTGAAAGTAAGACAAAAAGAACCACAAAGTCTTCCGCTCGTATATACACCCAGGTATTCTTAATATCCAGTAAGGGAAGCTTTGGGTAAAGGGGAATAAATGCCAGAAGAAATATTGTTTCTACAAAAAGTACATTGTCTGAAATCCAGGAAACTATTTTCTTCATAAATTTTAGCTACTCAAGGCTCTCATAGCTTCTCTGTAGGTATTAACATAATATCTGTTTCTAATGATTTTGCCTAGATAGACAATGAGCAACGCCTTAGTCAGTAACAAAAATCTGGCAACCCTATATTGCCAGTGCGGCATATGCTTTTTATAGAAATACAAAATATTTTTATAGATACTTACTATTGCGAAGGCTTTGTTGCTGCTTCCGACGCTTTTGTGTCTGACAATTGCTCCCGGAAAAAAGTATGTTGCAAATCCCTTCTTCTTGGCTCTAAAGCAAAGCTCATGATCTTCCATATACATAAAAATGTTTTTATCAAACATGCCAATCTCTTCGAACACTTCTTTCCGAACCATCGTAGCAGCTCCCGTTATCCAATCAACCTTCTCTATTCCTTCGGGAGACTTTCTTTTTTCTAGACCTAAAAGCATAATTAAAAGGTTTGGGAGCCCATAAAAATTAGCGGCCGATGGTTGGATTGTACCGTCAAAATTGATAAGCTTTGGCCCCAAGATTCCAATATTTTGATTTTTTGTCAGGAAATCAGCCATCTCAAGAAACCCCTTATCCAGAACTTCCGTGTCTGAGTTGAGGAAGATTAGGGTTTCGCCCCGTGCTTGACTTGCTCCCAAATTATTTCCTTTTCCAAACCCTAGATTCTCTCTGCTTCCTATAAGACGCAGTCCTTTTTTATCTGAAATATATTTCGATATGGCTTCCAATGAACCATCTGATGAAGCGTTATCGACCACTATTATTTCTATTTCTTCCCGCTTAAGTTCATCCTCAAATACAGATAGGAGAGATCTAATACATGCGATGGTAAGGTCGTGAGTATTGTAGCTTAGTATTACTATGGACAAAGTCATAGAAGATTAGCGAAACCACGCTGCGCGGCCTAATTTATAAGCTTGATTTTTTGGTCTTTCTTTAATGGGTTTCGCAGGAACACCACCAACTATCATGAATTCTTCTACGTTTTTTGTTACCACTGCTCCGGCTCCAACCACCGCTCCTTTTCCTATATTAACACCCGGTAGGATAATTGCCCTAGGACCGATAAAAGCGTAATCACCTATTCTCACAGGCGCTCTCACCGCACTAAAGTTAGGATCCAATACATCATGCTCTGCATTGAAAATCATTACATCTGTTGCAACATCTACGTGATTTCCTATTTTCAAAACATCCCGACCATCAAGCACGGAATTTTCACCAATTATGGTATCTTCTCCTATTGTTATGTTCTTTGGATTATAAAATCTAATTCCCATATGAAGAGAGGACCCTTTGCCGATTTTTACCCCTCCAATTCTGTAGAAGAATCTCCTGACGTGGTGGCTTGGAAAATAGCCTAAGAGGTGAAGCAAAAAAATATCAAACTCCAAGAAAATGCTTTTAATCCTACTTCCTGTTTTTCTCGCTACTTCACTGCCCGATAGTTCTTTTCCGGTTCTGTCTTTCATTTATTTAATCCTTCAAGCACCTTAATAGTCTGCTCTGCCGTTTTCTTCCAGGAAAACTTTTTCACCTGTTCACGCCCTTTGGCCACAAGCTCCTTCCTAAGACTATCATCTTGCAGGAGCTTTTGCATTTTTTCCGTAATATCCTTGACGTCTTCGGGATTCACATATAAAACTGCGTCTCCCCCTGCCTCGGGCAGGCTTGAAACATTACTAGTGATAACAGGACACCCATATTCCATAGCTTCAAGAACAGGCAAGCCAAATCCTTCATAAAGACTGGGCAAAATGAAGAAGATTGCGTTTTTGTAGAATGTGGACAAGTCTTCATCTTCTACCGAGTCTAAGAATTTCACTCTATTCCCAACTCCAAACTCAGAGGGGGAATTTATTATTTCATCATACATCCATCCCTTTTTACCTACGACAACTAAGTCAACGTCTTTATCTTTAAGCTTTGAGAATGCCTCGATTAGCCTTTTTATATTCTTCCTGGGCTGAAGAGTCCCAACAAAAAGAATATATTTTCCCTTAACTCCGTATTTTTTATCTAATTCATCCATAGGTTTATCTTCTTTTTCTCTCTCAACTAAACCGGGGTAAGCCACTGTTACCTTGTTCGGACTTAGACCATATGCTCTGATTATATCACTCCTCGATGACTCACTTATGGTAATAACAGCGCTTGATTTTCTTATGGAGTACCCTCCCCAAATTTTCAGCTGGTAGAGATCTTTCTTTTTAAAAAGTTTTGGAAAATGAAGATAAGATACGTCAAGAATTGAAACGACGGAAGGGCAGGGAACGAATAGTGGAAGATAATGTGTAGGAGAGAGAAAAACATCAATCTTTTCTTTATCAGCATAAAGCCTTTTGGAAAGACCTGTCATTGTCCACAATTTCTTTGTCGTAAAAACAGAATATCTGAAATTTTCGGTCTCTTGAGGCATATCTGAGGTTGGAGCCTTGGGAAGATAAATTATATATTTGTTATTTGTATCTTTTGAAAATTCCGAAATCAGCCTGAATGAAAACTCGCCGCTTCCCACCCTACTGGGTAATCCCTCTTTATCGTAGCCGAAACGCGGAACTACTGCTTCGTATCCATTTATTCCAATTACCATAGTATTATGTATAAAGAATTATGTATTAAGTATAATTTTTCGAACTTTTTATAAGTCCATTAATTAATTTATGAACTGTAGTTGTTTGTTCATCAATCTCTGAGAACTTTTCTTTGTTAAGATATTTTAAGTCTTTTGAGAGAAGTAATTGGTTTTGAAGCTCAGTCAATGAGCCAAGTGCCATATAATAAAACTGTCTTTTCTCTTTTTGGGAATTTCTAGAAAATCCTTCTGCAATATTACTTGAAATAGAAATTACGCACCTTCTCATCTGGTCAACAAGAGAGTAGGCTTCGCTTCTTGGAAAGTTATTTGTCATTGAATAAACAAGTAAAGCGAGTTTGTGTGCCTCCTGCCAGGTAATCAAATCCTTAAATGTTCTAATTTTACTGTCCTCCATACTTACTACTTAATACCTGGTACTGAATACTAATTAAATTCCAGGGTATATTACTTCGATTTTTGATTTATCTATTCCCAAAATATCGATGGCATCACTTTTTGCTGACTGCGATATTGCAAAAAATTTATCGGTTTCGTTTTTTGCCCAGCTTATTTTTCTTTTTTGAACCTCGACAATTCTTGGATGAGTCTCTGCGGGATATTTATACGCAATTAAGTCATAGAGTATTGTTACTTTTTTAGCATTCTTGGCAGGCGGTTCTACCCAATCTGAAGTGATAAAAACATCCACGTCTCCTATGAAGTTTTCGATCGGAAAAAGGTGGAACTTATTCCAGAGTCTCTCAAGAAAAGTCGGAGGGAATTTAAAAGCTTTTATTTTAAAGTTGGGGTTTTTTATATCTAGCACAGGCACAGGCCTTCTCAGGGAAGAGTAAAAGAGAATGTAGTCATTTTTCTTATCAACCAAAGCCAGACTTTCTACTAACTTCTTCAGATAGTTTGCAACACCAGTTCTTTCAAAAGCCAGCTGGCTTATATCAATCCCGATTTTCATACCTACTGTTTATTATGCAGGTTTTTGATATGTAATAGAAGGGACAGCAAGAAGAACAAAAAAGCGTAGATGACGAGGCGCTGGGCGGTGAAGAAAATCCACTGAGAGAATAAGGGGGCTGAGAGTACCAGACAAAAAATTCCCGCCAGAGCAAACCACATTGGATCTCTTTTATATAATAAGGGTAGCAAAACCAGTAAAAATAATATGTCTTGAGGCTTCATTTAAAATTAGTCGCTTTGCTCTTTAACCATGACTTCTTCGCTTTTATTGCTTTTTGTGCCGGATATAAAAAGGTCAGCCAGAAACCCCGTGAAAAAAACCTGAATACCTGCCAAAGTAAAAAGAACGCCGAAGATAAGAAGCGGTCTTCGACCAATGGATTCGCCTTGAAGCCAAATGATCGAGAGATAGAATAGAATTAAAAACCCTAAGAGTCCAAATATAAGACCTATAAGCCAAAAGAAGTGAAGGGGTCTATTGCTATATTTTGAGAGGAATAACATCGTAAACATATCGGGAATGTCCGTAAAAACCTTCATGAATGTGTACTTCGATTTCCCAAATTTACGCACATCATGAACTACCGGAACTTCAGTGACTCTAAATCCCTCCTGGTGAAGAAGTATTGGAATAAATCTGTGAAGTCCCCCGTAAAGATTTAAAGACTTCGCAGCACCCTTTCGATATAACTTCAAACCACAGTTAAGGTCATTTAGCTTAAGTCCCCAGAATGCACTCGCCATAAGATTAAAGAGTTTTGAGGTGAGCTTTTTGTACGGGGAATCTTTTCTTTCATTCCTCCAGCCCGATACCATATCCCACTCCTCATTAATCTTCTTCTGAAGCTTCCCTATCTGATCGGGCCTATCCTGAAGATCCGCATCAATCGTTAATACAAAGTCGCCTTTGGATTTTTGAAAACCAATTGTTAATGCCTCGGCCTTACCCTGGTGCCTTCTGAGGGAAAAGTATCGAATATTTTTATTTTTACTGCCGATTTCTTTAACAAGAGAGAGGGTTTTGTCTGTGGATCCATCGTCCACAAAAATCACTTCATAATCCTGAGGTAAGAACTTTTTTAATTCCTTAAAAAATGCCTTTATTCCTTCTTCCTCGTTATATACGGGAACAACTACGCTTAGCATAGGGCAATTTTACCATTTTCGGCGTAATCTACCAAATACCATGAGGCTAACAACACCAACTGCCGTAGCAAAGCTTAAAAGAAGCCCCCTCCCCACCCATAACTGCGGGCTATAGAATACTTTAATATCTTCAATATCTTGCACAAAAAAACTGTTAAGTCTTGATTTGTAAGGCGTGGCAGTAACCCCGCCCATTTTCCACCCCTGGTCATAGGCTTCCGAGAAAACAACTAAATCTCCCGGCTGTAAGGTATCGGTTCTGATGCTATATTCCGTAGGATTTATGAATTTCCCCTGTACTTCTCCGCCGGATGGAATAAAGAAGTGACCTCTGTAGCCTCTCGTTTGATAAACTGCTAAATTACCAAATCCCTGAGCCCTCTTAAACCAGACCATTTTATCTAAAAAATCAACGGTTTTCTTATATTGCAGCGGATCGTATTTTCTATCCTTAAGAAAAATCTCTCCGTTTGAATCCGTAGGAACAATAATGTATTTGACCGAAGATTCTTCAAGTAATTTTTGTACATCCTTCATTCTCAAATTCTTAAGAATTTGAGAATGATTGGTTGTTTTGAAAAAATCCTGCGCGGATATTGTAGGATGATTGGGATCGAAGTATCCATACTTCTGTCTTTGGGGAAGCCACATAATTCTGTAAAAATCTTTATCCTGACTTAGCTCGGTTTTTAAAAGAAGATAATCCGTGGGTATTGGTTGAGGCCTAAAAATACCGGTAAGCTCTCCACTCCATGCAGGCCTTAGAATGAACAAAAAAAGAACTATAAAGACTCCTGCAGTCAAATGCTTAAACCTGGAAGGTAAGTTCTCAATGAAATAAGGAATTAAAATGCTGAAGGAAAGCGCAGTTAAAACATAGAATTTAGTCGAGTCTCTAAATAGACTAAAGCCGGGAACGTTATCGAAAAGGAATAGGTAAGCTTGGCCAAAGGGATCACTTGCTCCTTTTGCTAAAAAAACGGAGAAGATGGATAGTCCGAGAAAAAAAAGTATTTCCTTCTTAGGTTTTAAAAGAAGGGTGGCAAAGGCAAGAATCGGTAGAATCAGAAATTCAGGCTTAAAAAAATATATTTTACCAAAAATGTTTTCAGGCCAGTTAGGGTGAAGAAGTGAAATGCTATCCGAAAGCGTAGCAAAGCTAAGAAACTTCACCCCTGCTAATGACGCGTAATTTGAGAATCCCGATAAAGACCCCTTCGACATTAAGATTGGCAAAATCCAGTAAAGGTTTAAAGCGCCAACTATTATAAGGCTCGAAACAACGGCTTTTATTTTTACCTTGGTAAATTTTCTGCCAAAAAAGACGAACCAGAAAAATCCGACAAGAAAGATAAGAGACGCAACTCTTGGATCCAAAGCTATAAGTATTCCTGAAGCCAGTCCTGAAACGAGAACATTCAGTACCGTTGGTCTATCTAAAAGTTTAAAAAAAGCAAACAAAGCCAAAGGAGCCAATGCGTAAGAAAAGGCTACGCCAAATTGTCCCCCACCCAAAATCATGAGGATATAGGTGTTGAAGCTATAAATTAAAACTGAAGCAATTTTAAGCAATCGGTCTCTTAAGAGATAGGAGGCAAACACATAAGAAGAGGCAAGAGATAGAGAGATAAAAGGCACTATCCAGAAAACTCTTTGAGATAACCACCAGGGCATGTTTGTAAAGTTTGTTATCGAATAGACAAAATTGGCGTAAAGATCGATCCAGATTGTTTTAAATGCCGGCCCGCCGATACCGCCGTTCCCCATATAGTCCCACGCCATCGCCCAGAACGGCGAAAAGGTTCTAGACTCTCTAAAAAGAAGCGGCCAGTCGTTTGCAACTAAAGGATCTGTTGATAGGAAAAATCTGTAAATGAGAAAAGCAAAAAAGAATAAAAGTATATATTCTAATTTTCTAGGAAATTTCATTTCTTAAAAAAACTGTAGCCTCTTCTAGCATATACACCGTTAAACATACTAATATTAGAACTGCTAGCTGATCTGCATGGTTAACTACTTCTGTTATATATAGAATAAAGCTGAAAAATGCTAAAAAAATGATGAAGATTGTATTTTTATAAAGTTTAAATAAAATTAAAATGGAAATGAGCGCAACTCCAAAAGCAGCGTTATCGGGAAAAAAAATATTTAAGAATGGTATTTCCTTAACTACTAAAAATAGCACGCTTAATGATAGAATTACCAAAATTCTATTTTGTCTTTTATAAAAGTATTCTTTTATCCTATTTATGTTTATAAATTGCATAGATTAGATAAGTAAACATTGTTATCATAAATGCTATCGTTATGAACCAACCGAAATAAAAATACTTCTGCGAGCTATATTCGACAATTAACGTGTATTCGCCCGTTTTGGAAATATTCCAAGCATTAGCAAAACCATTTACCATAAAATGCTTGGTATTCACATCTTTATCCGAAGTTTTCCAATTAGAGTTAAATTTGTTATTAAGTACAAGAATATAAGGACTATTTGCATTTACTCTTACTTCATATTTTGTTGGGTTTATTTGCGTTACCGAGATTTTGTTATCATTTATTGTCGGTTTGTTGTCTGAAGATATAAGAGCTAGCGCAGGCGTCTGGAATGGTCTGAGGGATAAATTTTCAATATGAATATTTGAAGAATTTTCATAACCTGAAGAAGCACATATAGAAACCTTAACCAACTGAACGTTTTTCTCAGTTGCTATTTTATAATCAAATGTTTGAAAGATGCTATTTGCCTTAAGTTGAAAATCCTCATCCCTTACATCGTCTTGAAGTACTTGTTCTATTTTAACAAATGGTCCATTATCAGCTCCTACGGATCTTTCCGTTAAGTAATCAAAGTTAAGAATGTAAATTCTACTGGAAAGGGGTTCTATTCTAAACACTCTGCAATCCGGCTGTAGAGGATTAACATCGAAGTTTAAATCATCATCATTTCCTTTACTAAGTAAGTTATCCGGATTTTTTAAGAATAGACTTATTTCATGAAAGCCCTTACTAAAAACGTTCACTCCGAATGAATAATAGTGGCTGTTTTTATTAAAAGTTTTTAACGGAAGTCCTTTATTATCAACTACTGCCTTTTCAACTACTAAATCCGGCTTAAATTCATCTTTTCTGACAAGAATTTCATAACCTCCTTTTTTATCTATTGTGAAGTGATAACGTTTTTCAGTATTTTCCGGATATAAAGATTCATATTTCCTGTTTTCTTGGGTTGCTAGGGATATAAACGATCTAACGTCTATTAATTTATCTCCCGTAGAGGCATTTGCGTCGTTGGAAATATCAGCTAGGATTCTATTCTCCTCTCTTAAGAAATTATCTATTCTTAGTACTAGAAGCCTCATGTCTCCTCTGCTCTTATCCATTTTGTTAACTGAATCTTGCAGGAGTATCAATTCCTTTTTTAGCTCATTAACAGCACCGTTTGTTTTATTCTCATCCGCACCCAGATCAATCAAATGTTTAATTTCAGCCAGTCTCTTGAGAGTTGTCCCAAGGTGAAAATCTAATTTAGAGTTAATATTTTTCGTTAATTTATTTCTTTGACTATTTTCTTTACGTTTAACTAAAGGGTAAAGAATAGAGCCTGGAAGAATTCTTGTTCTTGGTAGAAAAATGGGTGTTTCTTTTTGTTCCTTATCGCAGAACAAACAATTTTCTAAAAAAATTGTAGTTTTTAAATTATCTGATGTATCTGGAGAATTTATAACAAACGGGTCATCGTCTAAGGGCAAATCAAGAACATTTTCTATGCCAAAATATTGATTTTCTAAAACATTTTCATTGTTATATATGCCAATTGCATCGTTATCAATATATAATTTACTTTTGAGACTAAGGCCCGGAATTTTATAAAGCTCCCACTCTCCAAAAACTTCTTTTTTTTCAAAGCCCAGTTCTAAAAATCTTTCTCTATACACCCTAGGGTCTTCTGTTTCGAATTTTGGTGCATCATAATAAAAATCGTTATGTAAGAGAAAATAGTTTATGCCCAAAATGTTTACTGATTTTTTCCACTCGTCTGTTCGGTTCAAAATCGAGTCATATATCAATTCTGTGAGTTTTTTTTCTGGATCTGTCATAACCCTATCGTTTGAGACTATCGATTTGTTCGTCAAGAGGCTCTCGATTGGTGCAGTACTCCAATATCCCCATTTATAAATTGCGCTATTCCATCCCAGATTCTGGTTAGGAAAGGTTAAAACTCTATCGTTAAAAGAGAAATTTGAATTAGCATATTCGGAAAAATCTAACACATACGATGGTAAATTTGTCATTGTGGAAAACGGTTCTTTCCAGTTAAAAAAACTTCCGGTAAAAAAGGGAAAACTGTAAATAAGGATTAACGGCAATACCAAGAATCGTAAAGCTGACCTTATTCTTTTGAAGTTTTGAGTTAAATAATAAAAAGAAAAAGCAAAAAGATACGCGTATGCAAACCAAACAGCCGGAGCAAATTTATAAAAAGGGGTTCTAAATATAGCGAATCCGGGAATAAAGGTTAAGAATAAATTATAGATTGCTCCAAAAGGAGGATGTGATCCTGCAGTAAAGATTATTCCTAAAACTGCCAGTATGTTAAAAAAGATTATATGTCTTCGGTACTCTGGGATTTTCTTAATCAGGAATAACGAAGAGAAAACAACAACCGGTATAAGAAAGCTTACCAAAATCAGAAATGGGTTATTTAAGAAAAGGCCAGAAAATGGATGGCTGGGATTATCATACCAATCAGGGATTCCCTGAAGCCTCATTACATTCAATATGCTTGCGAACTTGCTAATTTCAAATGACCAAGCGATAACTCCTGATATCCCACCTATTGATGACAAGCTTTGACCATAAGATGACAAAACGCTTACTAACAATGGCAAAACCCAATAGAAATTTGCAAGAATAAAGCTTGCTAAAATTCCCAAAGCAATTCCTGTTAGTCTTTTTACTCCTGTTTTGGGGTTTCTTCTTAAATGTATAAGGCCAAAAAATGCAAAGGCAGTAAAGAGAGTTAAAAGTAGTCCCCCATATAGGGGTAATCCTCCCCCTCCGTTGAAGAAGAAAAAAACTAAAGACATTAACGCCAGACCTTTAATTTTTGAGATTCTCCCCTCTATCATGCTAATGGTTAAAGCTAGAAGAATTGGAAGAGCAATGAATAGAGATATTTTTGTTCTTTCTGCTATGAACCAGGCTTGAAGTAAAAAATGATTAAACATGTAAAATAGGCTTCCGGCTAACCTTATAAACCATTGATCTTTTTCCCTATGAATGGTGGAAACAAAATAATACATCGCAAGACCGGGCAGAACGAACCAGAAAATAAACACTACCTTTTGAACGAGGAAAATGGGTACACCAAGGCTCGCTACGGCTGCCTCAAATCCATGTATTAGAATCGCTGCAGAACCTAAAGTCTGATCCCATCCAAGTCCTACGCGGTCAGTCCACAAAAATGTCCTGTCTTTGAAGAAAGATATTGGATCGATTGGAAATCCCATATCGTGACCTAAGGCAAGAGAATTTGGATCCTTATACCAAAGAAGAGGTGTCAAACCCAGAAAAAGGATGATCAATATTTCCCAGTGTTTTCTTAAAAAATTCATTTAGGAATAGCGCTTACCGTAGAGATTCTTTCTCTTGTTTCCAAAGTTATATCAACTATTTCTGACTCTTTACTTTTAATAAAGTACGCCCAAACATCTTCGGATTTTATATTATTCTTCTCCATATCCTTTATCATTTTATCAATATCCTGATAATACCCAAATCCCTTATTCCTACTTCTCTTATACCCCTCATCACCCAAATCCCACAGGAAATTTTCAGATAAGAACTCTTTCGGAATTTTCCCTGTATCGTAATACCAAGCTTCTAGAACATATCCCAACCCGTTTTGAAAAGGATTTGTCACTTCACCATAGTAAGCTTTATCGCTTGTCACGTAAAAGATTGTATTCTCTGAAGGATTAGGATAAAGAGTTTTGATCCCATTCAAGACGGATACGCGCTCATTTCCCAGCTTGACTTGATGATTAATGTCCGATCTTACGATAGCCGCATGATGAAATAAATAAACAGTTACCAAAAATAGTGTGACCCACTTAATATATTTATTAAATGTGGTAAAGAAATAAACTGCATATCCAAAAAGAATACCTGCAGGAATCAGTCCTACATAGAAATACCGCGATGAAAGATATGAACTATCTCGATCGAGCGCAACATAAGGCAGAAAGCTTAAGAAGAAAAAAACAATTGCAAACCGGACATTCCTACTAATAATTTTATCCTTAGACCTATGCACCATTAAGATTGAAAAGAATAGAATCAATATTGAACCCATGATAGCTATCATGTCTGCTACTATACTTTGCGCTACCAAATCAACCAATGGAGAACCTACTAAGAACTTATATTGCATCTTTGTTATGGCAGGGGTTATCGAATATAAATCCAGAGGCGGAACAAAAATTTGAAAAAGTGAAGTTAGCGGATATAGAATTGTTCGCAAGAAAACTGCGTAAATGAAAGAACCACTTCCCCCCCCGCTTGCATAACCTGCAACCTCTTCTGTGCGAAAAAAGGTTGAAATAAATCTAACAGCAAACATTAAAAAACCAAACACGAGGAACATCAGATTGTCCTTCAAAATAAACAATAAGTTTTTCTTAGTGAAGGATTTATTTTGATAAATGAAGGGTAATAGTGGGAGGAGAACAAAAAGGAATAGCCCAATACCCTTGAAGTAAAGCGAAAGAATGGCTGAGATAATGCTAACATAGAAATACTTCCTCTCTTTTTTATCTAAGTAATTAAAATAAGTTATAAGAGAAATTAGAATTAGCGTCGCGGCGGGTAAAGTGCTATTCGCCGAAACCCATGTCACTGCTTGATGTGAGACGCTATTTACTATAAGAAATGATGCGGAAAGAAGTGCAATGAGCTTATTCTTAGTTATTTTGCTCACCAGGACAAAGACAAGCATTGAGTTTAGGGCTTGAAAGGTAATCGCAAATATTGCCGAGGGAAAAACGGTAAATTTGAAATATCCTAAGAATAGGGAATACATTACCGTACTTAAGGGACGTCCTTCGCCAAAAAAGATCCGAACCAGGTTAATGTCTCCAAGAGCTGAGCCTGACGGTCCAGCAAGATTATGGCCTAATGTTTGCCATTCATCCTGCTGATAAAATGTTTTGGGAAGATCGATAAAAACGGATAAAGTAGTAAAAAAAATTACCAGAAGATAAATCCAATTTCTGAAAATAAAATATCTCACTTAGAAATAACCAAGGTCTCTTAATCTCTTCATTATTACTTCTCTTTCTTTTTGCCTTCCAGACCTTTCTCCTCCACTTCTAGTTGAGGGCTTCGTGAATTCTCTCTCTCCCAAAGACCTGTATCCTTTATCATATAAAGAAATATAAGGAAGACGGAACTTTTTTATGTATTTCCAGATATCTTCTTCTGTAAAATGAAGGAGCGGATGAACCCTCACATGGCCTTCTCTGGGAGAGAAGTATTTCTCCGAAGCGCGTTCGGGATGCTCATCCCACCTTATCCCTATTGCTAGAGCTGGTAGTTTCTGCTTTTTTACGGCTTCCTTAAGAAGAATTATTTTAAAAATACTTGCCAGCTCTACCCTCTCCTTTTTCGTTTTCAAAGAGTTATATTTTTTCATCATCTTATCTGTAGTTTTTTCCGTAATTAAATTTATTCTCCACTCTTTTTTGATCCTTTCTATAAACTCGTAAACTTCATCAAAATCAAGTTGTGTGTCCAAAAAGAGAACTTTTAGCTTATTTTTATTTCCAAAGATATTCCTTATCATATGTAGTAATACAGTAGAGTCTTTTCCACCCGTCCAGAAAATTGCTATCCTATCTCCGTACTTCTCATATGCTTTTCTAAGCACATTCTCGCTTTCATTTATTTTTTCTGCAAGATCGGTGTGTTTTATTATTTTCAATTTATACTCGAAACTATATATACTTTATGAAAAAATTTCAACATCAAAGCTATAGACTCAATAAGTCTACAACTTCCATTAAGTTCCCAACTCTGTAAATATCGTTCTTTTTTTTCATAGGACTTGACCCCTTCTTGAAAAGTACACCTGTGCCAACATTCATCTCCATAAGGGTTTCGAGATCATCCTCAAAAGAGTTACCGATCATAACAAATGAGGAAATATGTATCTTTTTTTTCATATCCTTCTCTATGGTTTTTATAGCACGCTCATAGTATCCAGGCAATGGCTTATCTTCGGGATCACCTACTATAACATCCCGGAATTTTAGCCCCTTAAGTGAAAGCGCCTTCATTCTATTTTTCTTATAACTTCCGGACAGCTTAGGATCATACTCGAAAAAACCGTTGTTTGACGTAAGCCTGCCATCGCTACTTGTTAACAAATATACAGGGTAACCTTTTGAATACAGATGCGATAGAAGTTTTTTGCCTTCCTCAAGGGGCTCTGTTAATCGGGTTATGGTATCCCAGTAAACTGTTCCTAGCTCAAACAATGCTTGGGGGGTAATGTCTACATCAATTTCTTCTGCCGCGATCTTAAGAAAAACCTCCCTACTCCACTTTTTAATAAATCCCCACTTATTTTTCACTTCTTCCTGATGCTTGGTAATTAATTTCATAAGCTCAAGATACGAAGTCCTACCACCTCTAATTTCCTTCCATTCTTTATCGGTTTTGAGCAGGAAACCAGCAACCATTAGAAGGAATATCTCATCATACCTTTCAGTGATATAACTAGCAGATTTAGCATCGGTATGTTTTTTTAAACCTTTCTCGAGAACTTCAAGTGCTTGCGTATGATATAAGGCTGTATTTATAAGAGTATGATTTACGTCAAATAAAAAAATCCTTCTGTTGTCTCTCATTTATTTTTAAATATCTCAAAGAGAATTCTTCCCTCCATATCGAGAGGAATGTTTTTCCCAAACAGATGCAGAATAGTCGGCGCGAAATCTAAAACTGAAATATCCTTTATTGTTTTACCTCTAATAATTTTATCTCCATATGCAGCAAATATGCCTTTCCTATCGTGCCAGCCGCCATCAGGAGTTTTCTCGATTGACTTTATACTTGATAAAACGGTTGTTATGATAATGTGCTCGCTTTCCTCATAAAGAATATCTGGCGCCATTAAAAGATGGTCTCCGGAGTAGATATTCTCTTTTTTATAAACATTCTTAAATATCTTTTTGCCATTTGTATCACGAGCGCTTTTCATACTTTTAATTATTTCATTTCTAATATTATTGTATTCTTCTTCTGAAACCAGTCCGTCCTTAAACCTTACCTTGTCATTTATATAAATTCCGGTTACGTTTCCCCCCGAAATGCTGTATGCTACCGAATTTTGTGGATCAATCTCATATCCTACGTTAAGAAACTCAGATGGTATAATTTTTTTGGCAACCGGGATATATTTTGTTATCAACCGTGCAAAATGCCCTGATAAGAGATATAAAGAATTATGATTAATAAGAATCGTAGAACCAGTGCGTACCATATTGGGAAAGAGTCCCTTTACTCTTCCCCCGCCCTTTATGATCCTGTCCGGGGTGAGTGGTATTGATGAGTTTAAACGCAACCTTGGAAGTTTTTGTTTAAGGTAACTATTTTCTCTCAACCATACATTTATATGAAAGTATGTGGAAACAGACTTAAAGCCATGGTCGGAAATTAGAATAAGAGTTGTGTCTTTTGAAATATTGTCTAAAAACCATCCAATATAGTTATCTAAATCAATATATGCCTGCACAAATACCGATGACTTCTTATCCTTCCCGGAAAGCAAATATTTATAACGCTTATGCTGGATCCAATCCGTTGCCATAAACATTACAAAGAAAAAATCCCATTCAAAATTCAGAAATAATTTTTTTGCAATTAGGAATTTGTCTCCTTCAAGCTCCCTTGCATCTTTGGCCATAGCTTCCCCTTTCCCAATTCTTTGTTTGAGAAAATCCGTAACCACTCTATAATTTTTAATCTCTGGTACTTTGTTAACGATATTTCTGGGATACACATCCGAAGAGTCAGCTGCAAGAAAACTTGGAAGGACAATTCCTTTTTTTATTCTTGGAGGGAAGGAACAAGGCATGTTTATAAGAATGCTCTTCTTTCCATCGTTTTCCAGTATTTCGTAAAACGTTTTCCCTTTTATTTTTTCTGTACTTATAGGATCGACGTTTAGCAGGCTATCTGTAGGAATTGCAAAGTTGTAACACCCATGTGCGCCCGGATTTTTTCCTGTCGCAAATGATACCCATGCTGGCCCTGTTACGGGAGGAAGCGTGGTAATTAAGTTAGTTGAAGTCCCTTTTTCTAAAAATCTATTAATATTAGGAAGCCAACCTTTTTCTGCCCAAGGTTTAAGAATATCCCAGTTGGCACCATCAAGACAAATAACTACCACCTTTTTATTTTGCTGTTTTTCCATAAAAGTAAACCACGAGTCTCCGTTATTTTCGAGACAGAATATAAGTGGCAGGCCAAAATAAATTACTTTGTGCTACCGCCATTGCAATCTTTCTCGCAGATTTGTTCTTTATATATTCTAAAAGAAGTGGAACCTCGTAGCGACCCACATCTATGTTTTCCCTCCGAAACCCTGCCTTAGCGAAAATCTTTCTAAGTTGCGAATCGGTGAAGGAGTATTCATATCCATATATCATCCTTTTTCCCTTAAGAATCTTGATGTGAACAAATTCGGCAATTTGTTTAAGCACGGGTGCGCTGGGAATATTCCCCCACATTTGTCTATAAGTTAGTGAACCCAGATTAAGCTTAGGAACGGAATTAAAAGCAACGCCACCCTTCTTTAATACTCTGTGATTTTCTTTTACTACTCCCACCGTATCTTTAAAATGTTCGATTACTCCTCCACCATAAAGGATATCGAAGACATTGTCCTTAAAAGGCATCTTAGCAATATCTCCACACACAAGCAAATAATTATCTATTCCCTCTTCATCAAGATAAAATTTTGCGAGCTTCAATGCGTTCATTGAATAGTCTATTCCCACTACAAAAGCTCCTTTTGTGGCAATTTCTTGACCTATAAAGAACGGGCCACATCCTATCTCCAGGTATTTCTTGTTTTTATAAGAGTCAAATAATTTTTCTATATAACTCATGGTTGACGAAAGATATATGTTTTTGAAGTTTTTTTTAAGACTTCTTGCCTTATCTTTATCTACTGTTTTTTTATATTCAGCGTCCCATTTTTCCCGGGATAGCTTTACGTCTTTTGCCATAGAGCTTGACACCAAAACCGGAATACTTCCTATTAAGGGGTATTCGTTTTTACAAATACTGCAGGTAAATTGCTTATCTTTGATAGAGAGACTTGCTCTACAGTCGGGGCAGCAAAGAAAGGAAACGTATTCTTTTTTAAACATCAGTTGCTATCAAAATAAAATTATAGCACGCATAAGCTTGCCATGAAAGCAGATCTTAGCTATTATCTAGCAGTGGAATTATCAAAAGACTCAAGCGTACTCATACTCTCCCATTTCTACAAAAGGACGCAGTCAGGCGGAGGACCACCACAGGAAATTAGAGACTTCTTTTTGCCAAAAGTTAAAAATATCTATTACGTAGAGCATCCTTTCCCCTATGCCACGGATCGCAGATCCTCTCTAACCATATATGAGAATGGGAAGAATATAAAGCAGTATTTCACGCCCAATGTGAAAGGTCCCGAACTCCTTTTTTATATTATGGATCCACTGTTTACTTTATATTTCTTAGCGCTTTCCAAAACCAGGCTTGACCTTTGTATTGCACTTGATAACCTAAATACTGTTTCGGTTTTACCATTTAAAAAAGTTGGGTTAATAAAAAAGATTGTTTTCTACACGATCGATTACAACCCAAAAAGATTCGAAAATAAAATTCTTAATGAGATCTATCACTTTTTGGATCGGATTGCTTGTTACTGGGCTGATGCAATTTGGGTTTTATCAAAAAAGATGGACTCAGCCAGAATAGGAAATAGGGTTAATTCTAAAAAGATGGCTAAGAGCATACTCTTACCCATGGGTGCTAATCTTAAAAGAATTAAAATTCTACCAGTTAGTAAAATCAAAAGAAATCAAATGGTTTATGCCGGTTATCTTTTGGAGAAACAAGGAGTTCAATTGGTTTTAGAAGCTATGCCTAGAGTTATTGCAAAAATCCCAAATGTAATGTTTGTAATAATCGGGCAAGGAGAATATGAAAAAAAATTAAAAGAACTTGCTAGGGGATTGAAGATTAGCAAACACGTCAAGTTTAAGGGTTTTATAAAGAAGCATGAAGATTTGGAAAAAGAGCTTTGCGAGTCTGCAATTGGTATTGCCCCATATGTAGATGATCCTGATAACTTCACGAGGTACACTGATCCAGGTAAACCTAAGCTCTATCTCGGCACCGGACTCCCCGTAGTTATAACTGACGTACCTGCAATCGCTCGAATAATCCAACAGAAGAAGGCTGGATTCATAACGAAGTACGATTCTGAGGATTTAGCAAAAAAAATAATTAAACTCCTCTCGGATGATTCTTTATACAAAAGGTATAGAAGCAATGCACTAATACTTTCGAAAGATTATGATACCAATACTCTCATCACCAAAGCGCTAAGGGAAACTTAGTATTTTTTTGCTAAAACACATATCCCAAAGCAAAAAATGTTATTTGACTGAGGATAAAGTTTTCCCAGAATCCTCAAGGCCATAAGCACTGGTAATGTCAACGTAAAAAAGGGAAGAATACAAATCAAAAATATCTTGTTGTAGTCAAAGATGATGAGAGGTAGTCTCAAAAGCTCCATGCCCAATAAGTCAAAGTAATTTCCGTACGCATATATTTCCTTGATTTTATATCCGTATCTTGGAAGATTTGTTCTATAGAACTGTTCTGAAAACCCTGTGTAAAAAAAATAAGGATAAAAATGTGTTAAGGAGGCAAACGGAGCAGTCAGTATAAGTGTCGATTTATTTATCCTGCTTATTTCTTTTAATGCCTGAAGAGGATCGGGTATGTGCTCGAAAACCTCTGTGCAGAGCACATAGTCAAATGATTTATTTCTGACTGGTATAGAAGTAATATCGGAAATAATATCCACACTTTTAGTATCGTACTTTCCGCTTTTTATACCACTTTTTGTATTTTCGCCTGTGTACTTCCCAAAGTCTTGACTTTTATATTTGAGATGCCTGCAGTATGTCTTATAAGGCATTTCTCCAGCTCCAACATCAAGAATGCTTTTACCTTTGGGGATTTTAGCAATCTTCTTAACCACCCATTCGTTTCTCGCTGTTTCTGTAGGGGGAGCGAGATATTTGAGTACAAAGCGTTTTAGATCCATATTTTCAAATTACAGACCTGTTCCATTCAATTGTCCTTCGGAGGCCTTTCTCTATCCCTACCTTAGGGACATATCCGAATGTTTTTTTGAGCTTGGTAATGTCCGGAAAGACTCTGTTCGGAGCGTCTTTTAAGAAATTCGCTCCTTTCTTTTTTACCCTAACTGGCTTTTTTATATTGCAAATTTTATGAACCAATTCCGCTAATTCTTTTATACTCACCTCTTCCAAATCAGATGCCACATTAAATGGTTCTCCGTCCTTAGACGAGAGGAGAATTTTAAAAAATGCGACTGTTGCATCGGATACATAGCAGTATGAGCGAGTATCCCGTCCTGCGTTTAACATTTCTATTGGCTTACCTTCCAACCCGTTTTTAATAAATTCTGCCATAACCCTTTTGTCGTCAAACCGAAGGCCGGGTCCATAGACAATAAATGGACGAGCAATTTTTACAGGTACATTATATTTTTCGAAATAAATACTGCAGAGGGTTTCTGCCAGTCTTTTTGAAGAGGTATAGCATCCACGCGGATCAAGGGTAGATACATTCCCTTTATAGGTTTCAGGGGTGGGTATATTCTCCAGGGTTGGATTTCCATAGATTTCGCCACTACTCATATAAAGAATGCTTTTTACTTCATTTTTCCTCGCATATTCTAGAATCCATCGAACGCCAGACACATTTACATCTATAGTGCCCAAGGGGTCTTTTAGAAAAGCTGCAGGTGCTGACACTCCTGCAGCGTGAATAACGTAATCTATCTTCTGATTACTTTTATAAGGAGCGGACGCGTCGTGGGAAACAAGTTTAACATTTCGGTTATTCAATAAATGTCCCAACCTACTATTTTTTTTAACTTTACTTTTTTGAAGAGCTATTGCCTTACAGGACTTGAGCAATCTATTCTCATTAAGATAGACTAGCGTATCAACTAAATATCCTCCAATTAAGCCTGAGGCTCCTGTTATCAGAACAGTTTTACCCGATAAGCGGTCTGCATCTTTCCCCAGCCTATTAACTACGTCTTTAATGTCTTCTCGTATTATTGGACTTAGCATACATGTACAAAGAGAGAACTTCATTAGCTAAATGTTTTTCCGATAAACCATAAGCGTTAAATATCTCATGTTTATCGCTAGCGTAAATTTTCACGAACTCGTCCCGAAACCCCATTGCTTTAAAAAGTGCTTTATTATCAGGAATTTGTGCCAAAACGGAAGATATTGCACTGCCCAACCCTCCCATAACACTATGTTCTTCTATGGAAATTATTACCTTATATTTTTTCGACAAATCCCCAATAAGTCGTTCATCTATGGGCTTTATCGTATGCATATTGATTATCTGACAGCTTATATTTTCCTTTTCCAGGATGCTTGCAGCATCCACGGCAACTTCGACCATATCCCCCGTAGCAATGACTGCCACATCTTTTCCGTTTCTAACTACTCTTGCCTTTCCTATCTTAAAATCTTCCCTTTTATAAATTAAGGGTTTAGACTTTAAGGTAAGTCTTATATACACGGGTCCCACGTGTTTTGCCGCGGCAAATACTGCTTCTTCTACCTCCAGAGGATCCGATGGAGAAATGACCGTCATATTGGGCAGTGTACTCATTAGAGCTAAATCGTCTAATGAATGGTGGGTTGACCCCATCGTCCCATAAGATGCACCGCTCCCCACACCCACAAGCTTTACATTCGCGTTGTTATAGCATACATCTACTTTAATTTGCTCGTATGGCCTTGCCGTAATAAAAGGGGTAATGGTGTAAACGAATGGAATTTTCCCAGACATCGCAAGTCCCGATGCAACCCCGACCATATTTGCCTCTGCGACTCCCAAATTAAAATAATTGTTTGGAAAATCTTTAATATAATTCCTTAGAAGAAATGCTCCAATATCTCCTACAATACATAAAACATTTTTATCCTTTTTTGTTACTTTGTATATCGAGCTTATGAAAGAATCTCTCATATCTTAAGCCTCCCCTTAAGCTTTTTGATTTTTGTATCTAACTCATCCAACGCGAGCTTAAGCTCTTCTTCGTTGGGAAGTCTACTGTACCATTCTTTTTCATTTTCCATAAAAGACACTCCTTTGCCTTTAATTGTATTTGCGATTATGGCAGTAGGCTTAGAATTTTTCGTTTTGGCATTAAATGCAGTTATTATTTCCTTAAAATTGTGACCATTGATTTCAATAACATTCCAACCAAATATCCTGAATTTATCCGCTAAAGATAAAGGGTTTAGAATATCCTTAGCGAAACCTGAGATCATAAGTTTGTTGTCATCAACTATTACAGTTAGATTATCTAACTTATGGTGCGGAGCTACCTGTGCCGCTTCCCAAACCGACCCTTCATTGCATTCACCATCACCGACTATACAATAAACCTTAGAATTACTTTTGTTAATCTTACTGGCCAACGCAAATCCTACGGCCACAGGAAAACCATGACCCAAAGAACCTGTCGAGGTTTCTACCCCCGGTATTCTTGTGCTATCGGGGTGTCCACCCAAAATACCCTCTCTCGTGCAGTATTTCCCAAGCTCACTCTTTGGAAAAAAGCCAAGATTTGCCAAAACAACATACAAAGCTGCGCATCCATGTCCTTTACTTAAGACAAACTTATCTCTTTTAGGATCATTCGGTTTTTTGGGATTTATTCTTAAAACATGATTGTATAAATAAACCACCAAATCTACTATTGAAAACGCACTCGCAATGTGGGTTCCACGGGCACTTACTATCATTTCTAAAATTTCTTCTCTTGTTTCCGCTGCCTTTAACTCCAGGCTTAAAGGTAGATTATTTTTTATCATTTTTTTATTTCCAAAATATCCTTTATGAAAAAGTCTGCAAAAGCTTCTTCAAACCATAAGTTTATAAATTTTTTATCAGACAACAATTTCTCAATGCTTTTTATATACTTGGCATACTTCTGTTCGCTAATTGAATTTAAAAATTTTAGAAGCTCATCATAGTCCTTGAATTGCCTAAAATCAATAAAGCACTCCCTCGGAATATAATTTTCTATATCCGTAGCACCCCAATAGACGGGGACGCATCTAGCTTTTAGACAATCAAATATTTTCTCGGTAATAAACCCTGTGGTATCAGTTAAGTTCTCGAAGCAAATAGAGTATTTAAAGCTTGATAATAATTCTATCTTATCGTCGACCTCACCTTTGTAGGTCAAGTACTTCTTTGGACCAATAATTCTCTCAGTTAAATTATGCTTTTTGGGTTTGTTCCAATCTCGCCCGTAAAGATAAAACTTTTTTGGAATGGTCTTCTCAAAAAATTCGATAGCTCTTATTCTCTCCGTATACAGCTCTTTTCCGAACTTTAAGATAATTTTGAATGGGTAAAAAGGCAGTATGTTTTTATTTATAAGAACTAAAAACTTCCTCTCTTTAAATTTTTTTGGTTTGATGTTAAGACCTAAGCTTGTTTTGGGCAAAAGTATTTTAAAATATTTTTTGTTGTCTACCAAGCTATCATTCCATGTATAAACTTTTGTAAAGAATGTATGAAATATTTTCCAATAATTAAATGGTATTACAATAGGAGGCTCATTGCAGATCAGGATATTTTTGTTTTTGTTTGAGATTATCTTTACCCATGCTTTGATATTCCAAAGATTTGGTAAATCAAAATATACATACGTATAAAGTTCTTCTTTTGTCACTATGTCATATGTATTTACTTCTATATTTACCTGTTTTAAAGACTTTTTTAGTGTCACGAAGATAGGAGTCTCAAGACCGTTTAGATTTTTATTAAACGCTGCATTCAATAAGTACCTGTGATCATTGTAAGGGAAAATGCCTACATATTTTTTCATAGCTTTATATGAACAGGAGCTAAATTATATTATTATTTCTGAGCAGATTGTAGATCTTAATTCTGTATCTAGCTGGCGTAATCCATAAAGTTAAAAATTGAAAGATGTTATAAATTGCATCAAATAAGCTCGGCCTGTAACCGTATTTGATTATAGCATCTAGGCGAATTTTAAATACTAATATCTCTAGCTCCTTAATCTCCTTATGGCTGCTAGACTTTTCATTCAATCTATACCTCAAGAGCAATTTGGGAACACTTTTAAATTCGTATTTCACTCCCAGGCGAAACCACAAATCAAGATCCTCGGTTGGTGAATATTTTGGATTATACCCACCCACTTCTTCAACCATTTTCTTGCGAAACATCACAACTGGATGTGCGAAAGGACTGTACTTAAACAAGCATCTCTTTAACTCTCTCGATGTTTCCGGATAAATGCGTGTGGCGATATCCTTCTCTCTCGTATCCATAATTATAATATTTGCCCCAACCGCAGCTATATTTTTGGCGGAATTAATAAGCTTATATTGAAGCTCGAATCTATTGGGCATTGATATATCGTCCGCATCCATTCGAGCTATTATGTCTGCGCGCGCAGCTGCAATACCTTTATTCAGAGTGCCTGCGATGTCGAGTCTTTTTTTGTTGCTTATGATTCTTATCCTAGGATCTTTTCTCGATAATGCTTTAAGTTTTGAATAAGTATTATCAGTTGAGGCATCGTTAACTATAATTAGTTCGAATTTTTTAAAAGTTTGATTCAATACGCTTTCCACCGCAGTGTTTATATCTTTAACAGCGTTATGGGCAGGCATGACAACAGATATTAGGGGCTTATATTTCATGTAATATAATTTCGTTCGCGAAGATCATATCAATTTTTCAGTACAGGAACAATAAGAGAGTGCCGTTTCAATTTTATTTCAACCCGATAGTTGTAGTTGTAATCATCTTTACTTATATATATTATAGTCTCGGAAATATCTTATGACGAAAAAAGTTTATAAATATCGCTCGCATACTCAATTTGATGTTGTGATAGTCGGATCCGGACCAGCAGGAGTACATGCTGCATACCCATTAACCGAAGCAGGATTACAGGTCGCAATAATTGACGGCGGATTAGACAGTAAGAAACGGACTTCAAAACCGGTTAATTTTTCGGAGACTGATTCTTCTACTGCGGGTCACGCCTATGACTTACTTAGAAAAAGCAGTTACGTTTTTTACAAAACCTATCAACTCTTAAAAATTAAAAGCGATATTGAAATTATTCAAAGCCTAGCTAAGGGTGGGCTATCCGAAATTTGGGATGGGATTTGTGATTTTTTTTCAAAAGAAGAACTTGAAAAAATTGGGTTACCAGCTGATATAATCCAGCAGGAATATCAAGAAGTGGCAAAACTTATAAATCTTAAGCTAAAAATCCCTCTTGATACTCATGGAAGATTAATTTTGCAATCCGCTAAAAATAAGGCCAACTTAAAAAATACGGTATATCAACTACCGACCGCAATATCATATCGTGCAAGCTCAAGCATAGAAGACTTAAAACGGTTTAAAAACTTTACCTATATTCCAAATCAGCTAGTCTATACTGTTAAGGACAAAATTGAATATGTAGAAATTCAAAGCTTTTCAATTGATAACTCAGTGATGTCCACCAATCGAGCAAATTATTTAATTCTAGCAGCTGGCTCAATTAATACCACGAGAATTTTACTTAGAAGCTTAGGATTATTCGACTACAGAACAACATTCTTAACAAAAGCCCATTTTTTGACTGCATGCCTAAATTTTAGAACTTTAACAAAAAAAACTAATTCTAAAAAAAGTAATTTCGGCCAGTTGGCCATTTTAAGTGACGAAACCTATCATGGATTAGTAGCTTTTTTTGTCCAACTTTACAGGTTCAACACCGAAGTGCTACATAAATCACTCAAATATATTCCCCTACCAAAGGTTATTGCCTCAATGCTATTGTCATTTATTATTTCATCGCTAGTGATAGCTGATATTAGATTTCCAGTATTCGAATCAAAAAATAAATTTTGTAGATTACTGAAAAAAGGAGATGAAGATGTTCTAGAGATATCATATAAGGAGAATCGTAAGGAATTAGAAATACATAGGAATGAGGTTAATAAAATCTCGCGACAATTGCGGTCATTGGGATTACTTCCTTTAAAAACGGTTAGTGATTACGTTACGGTCCATTACGCTGGAGGAGTCCCCTTTAGAGAAGTACCTACATTATTATCAGTGGATAAGAATGGGAAATTACATCAAACCAATAGAATATACAGTGGCGATTCCTCGACATGGAAAGCACTTCCCGCGAAATCTCCGACCCTAACAATAATGGCTAATGCCAGAAGAGTAGGAAAAAATGTTTTAAGAAAATTCAACTAATATAGGTGGATGCGTTTTACAAACCTATGCTATAATTGCTGTATGAAGAAAATTGCAATCGCCCTCATTTTGATTTTTGTTTTTTCGGGAGTTGGATTTGCACGCGACAACTCTACCACATCAGCATCGGTAAAATACGATCTTCCTTATCCGGGAATGCTTCCCGATCACAAACTTTACAAGCTTAAGGTTTTAAGAGATAAAGTGATGTTATTCATAATACAAGACCCCATTAAAAAAGCTGAGCAACATCTTCTTCTGGCAGATAAAAGAATACTAATGGCTAAGATATTGGCAGATAAAGGGAATGTGGAACTTGCCAAGGAAACGGCTTTAAAAGGTGAGAATGAGATAACCCTTTTAGTATTTCTATTCAAAGACGAGAGAAGAAAACCAACTAAAGAGCTTTTCAACCGAGTAGAAAAAGCTTCTTTTAAGCACCAAGAGGTTTTAAACGATATAGCCAAAAAGGTCGAAAAAAAAGACAAGAAGACTTTTGAAACAGTAGTTTATTTTTCAACCGTTAATCTCGGGGAACTCAGGAAAATTTACAAAGACTACTAAGCTAGTCTCAAAGATTTCTTCAAAATCCACTTAAATTCTGAATATCCATATGCAATAAGCATTATAAAGCAGATTACAGGATGGAGAAACCATGCGCTATCTCTTATTTTCAAATATCCCCTGGCGCCTTGAAATAAGGTGGGAACAAAAGTCAAAGAAAAAATGACGTATTTGATCAAATTAATTCTATCTTTTTTTGAATTTATATCAAATATAAGAAATCTGCGATTATTGCGTCTATCATCAAAAAACTTTTCCTTTAACTGAATTCTTCTTGTCACAAAGCGCTTAATGTCTGAAGTAATAACATGAATTATCGAAGCTTTGACTACACCACAGGTATCATAACCTAAATCAAACATTCTGGAAAAAGTGTCCAAGTGAAGATATTCTTTTGGATCTTTATTTACTTTTTCCATTACGCTTCTTAAAACCATCTGGCCATTATCACCGAGCGGAGGAAAATTATCCTTATTAAATTTAACAATATAATGGTTCTTGTTTTCGGAAATTATGGTTCCTTTATTGTAATTACTAGTGGTCATTGCAATCTTTTCAATCTTATCCAAAAAATAGGGGGATATTAGAGGGTCGTTTGCTCCAATGAGCGCTCCATAGCGAGTTATAGCGGACATATCTTTTGTGTAGCTATAGCGAGCGGTATATGTGCAAAAAACTTTTTTGTTCTCTACGAACGGCTGAACCATTCTTCTGAGCCAATCATTCGAAGGCACTAAATTATCGGATTGGATTATTAAAAGAATTTTACCTTTTGCTTTTTTGAAACCTAAGGATGCACGAACTTGTTCTTCTTCCAAAAGCTCCGGATGAACATATACTTTGCACCCAAATTTTTTCGCAAGCTCCACTGTTCCATTAGATGAACCAGCATCCATAACAATATGTTCGATCAAACGTTTGGGGTAAACTTGTTCTCTTAAAGCTTTTAATACTTTTTCAAACAACTTAAGATTCACATTATATGTACATGTAACAATAGAAATAGATGGAAGATTATTCATATAATTTTTGATTTTTAGAATACCATTTAATTGTTTTTTCTAGACCCTGCTCGATGGAGTATTTTGGTTCCCATTTTAGAATTTGCCAAGCTCTTGAAATATCAGCCTCCCATTTCTCTGGTTCTATAAACCTATCTTGCTTTTTAACACTTCCCCATTCAACTTCCGAATAGCTTTTCGTAATCTTCAGAATCAAACTAACAATCTGTTCTATAGAATGTTGTTTTCCTGATCCAATATTAACTATTTCTCCAGGTTCAAAAGAAAGCTTTGTCACCCTTAAGTAAGCATTAACAACATCTTCTATGAATACAAAATCCCTGACAGTTGTTGGCACTGAAACCCGTATTGGTTCATTTCTCAAAGCGGAAAGAATCACTGATGGGACTAACCGAGTCTTGTCTTCATATTTTCCAAACGGGGTGAATAAGCGAAAATTAACAATCGGCAATCCTTCCTTAATGCCCATTCTCTGACCATAAAGTGTCGCCGCAGCTTTTGTAACTCCATAGTCATTGATAGGAGTTAAAACATCAGTTTCTCTCATTTTTCTGTTTTTTACCCCATACTCTACAGAAGTCCCAGTATTTACAAATAGTTTGAACGGATTTTTCGAAGCAGCATTTATGAGATTTACAGCTCCTTTTAGATTTACGTCTATCATTTTCTTTGTATTTTTCTCGTTTGGTAAAACACCATACGCGGCGAGATGAAAAATATAGTCAGGTCTTATCTTTTTCAAAGACGGAACCAGATCGTCTATAACCAAGTCTAATTGGTGTACATCAAATTCTTTTATTATGTCCCTTAGTCGCCAATTCAATTTTTTGTCTCTTGTAATAATAGTCACCTTCTCTCCTTTTTTTATAAGAGCTCTTACGATATTTGAACCTACGAAACCTGTTGCACCTGTTACTAAATATTTATTTTTCATCGGTAATTTGTAAATCTTGACTTTCTTCTGGTTTTTTGAACTCGTCTTATCAGGAAATTTTCCTAGCTTAATTTTTTGATTTCATTTTTTTATGGGGAATAAAATCAGGCCATGCAGAATCTTTTTCCGATACGGTTACGTTTTTTACTGGCCATTTAATATTGAAGAATGGATCATTCCATCTTATTCCCATCTCATAATTAGGGGTATAATACTGTGAAACTGGATATTGAATAATTGTATTCTCCTCAAGTGCTTGAAATCCATGAGCACAACCCTTTGGGACATACATCATTTTTTTATTTTCATACAAAATTTCTCCAATCAACTTCCCATAAGTCTTGGAGCCTAAACGCAAATCCACTATCACATCAAATATTGCTCCTTTTATGCATTGAATCAGTTTATCCTCTGATTTTGGAGCTTTTTGCATATGAATGCCTCTTATAGCACCTTTTGTAAGAGACATTGACTGATTTTCCTGAACCATTCTGAAATTCATATCTCTTTTTTTAAATTCATTGTAATCATAAATTCTTTGAAAATAACCCCTCTCGTCTTTCTTAGGTTCTGGCTCAATGAGAAATACTCCTTTAATTTTAGTTTTTGTAAAAATCATGTTTATACCAATCTAAAATCTGCTCTATAGTGGAGTCTAAACTATAATTCGTTCTCCATCCCAGCTTTCTCACCTTAGAATCATCCAAATGTTGATAAGGAATTTCATTTTTTGCAATATTTAATATTTTGTAGCTTATCCTTTTCCCAAGCCTCTTTTCGATTTTTTTTATTACTTCTACTACCGATAAGTTTTCAGCGGATGAAAAGTTAAAAGCTTCACCCTGTACTCTGTTTATTTTTTGGAGCAATAGTAAATAACCGTCTACGACATCTTTTACATAGATGTAGTCTCTAACATATTTACCATTACTTCTAATCTTAAAATCATCATTTTTAATTAAGGCTTTGCAAATTCCGGGGATAATTCTGTCAAAATGTAGATCTCCCTCACCATATACATTTCCAAACCTTGTTATTACAACAGAAATACCGTAAGTTTTGTAATATGCCTGACAAATAAGGTCAGCGGAAGACTTTGAGACATCGTAAGGATGGTCTCCTCGAAGCGGGGATTTCTCGGTGTAAGTTTTTTGTGTTTTTCCGTACGCCTTATCAGATGAAGCCGCAACAATGCCTTTTACTCTATATTTCCTGACAGCTTCCAAAATATTTACTGTTCCCATAATATTTGTTTCAAACGTTGCATGTGGATTGTCATAACCTTCCCCCACAATTGGCTCTGCTGCAAGATGACAGATATAATCGAAATTAAATTTGTTAAAATAACTAAATACTTTACTTTTATCTCTTACATCTAAAATCTTAAAATTTACTTTATTTGATAGTTTATTAAGGGAAAAAAAAGATTTAGGCCTAGCTTCTAGGTCTATAACAAAAACTTTCGCTTGATTTTTTAGAAGTTCTAATACCAGGTGTGACCCAATGAAGCCAGCTCCTCCAGTAACTAATATTTTCTTACCATTTAATCCTGCCATATTTTCCACTTCGGATCTTCTTTCCACATCTTATTTAAATTATCTACGTCAGGATAGGTATCCATGCAGTGCCAGAATCCATCATGAGTATAAATCGACAACTGTCTCTTCTTTATCAATCTTTTGAGACTTTCATGCTCCATCTCCCCTGGTTTTAGGAAATTAAAGAACTCTCGTTTAAAAACCATGAACCCGCCGTTCACCCACTGATTAAGCACGGGTTTTTCTACAAAAGATGTAGCGGTCTTATCCACTTTATCAATATTGAGAAGACCCCATTTTGTACGCGGATGCACACCTGTAATAGTTCCAATTGTTTTTTGTTTTATGTGAAATTTAACAACATCTTTTATGCTTATATCCGATACCCCATCTCCATATGTAACCATGAAGTTTTTGTCAGTTTTTGGAATATAGTCTTTTATTCTTAAAATTCTCTCTCCGGGAAGAGATTCTTCTCCTGTATTTACAAAGGTAATGACAAACTTATCGGACTTGATGCCTGTTTTGTGAGGCTTAGATTTTCCTGTAGACGTATTCAAAGTAAAATCATAAATCATGTTTTGTTCGTTCAGAAAATATTGCCTTATGAGGTCTCCTTTATATCCGAGAGCAATTATAAAATCGTTAAATCCGTGATGGGCATACATTTTCATTATATGCCAGAGTATAGGCTTTCCTCCTATCTGCACCATGGGTTTTGGCTTAAACTCTGTTTCCTCTTTCAGTCTGTATCCTATACCTCCACAAAGAATTACAGTCTTCATAAATTTTGCTTATTATACAACTAAGCAGTTCTAGCTACAATCGAAAGGATTTCTCCAGGAATCTATCCCTGTAAACTCGAGACACTTTTTTCGGGTTTCCTCAAGAACTTTTTCCTTGGACAGATTTTCTATGAGCACCCGACTAACATTAAAACTTGCGGGAAAATTGGCTTCAAGTCTTATTTCTTTGAGATGAGTCCCGCCTTGAGGTATCTGAAATTCGTAATCATGATAGGCTCCATCCAGAAAGATAGGAATTTCACCTAGCACAGCACTGGACACGGGATCGTCTTTGTTTGTAAATGTTTTTATCTTTAACTTTGCGTTTTTTTCTAAATACGCATACGCCTGCGCAACTTCCTCAACATCAGAGATACTCGCAAAAGGGTTATCTTTCATTCCGAATGCCTTTTCTATATCCATCCTATTAAATTCATCTTCTAATAGTTCTATTTCCGCCAAACTCGGACCTGGGCCCGTCGATAGACTTACAATCGTAAGCATTACGTAACGGGCATTAACGGGATTGAAATCGACCGCCACCAGACTATTGTCGGAGTAAATGTTTCGCTTGCTCAAATTCTTCACACCAGTCCAGTTCTCGCCGTCACTTGAAACATTAATTGTAAAATCTTCTACAGCACGGGAAGGAGACTGTCTCCAAAGAGCCGTCCCTATGCTTCTCTCCTCTGAGAGATCTATTTTAATCCAAGGCTTTATACCCACTTCCCATCTGCTTTGATCGGAAATCCAGTTGGTGTCAGGATTATCATCAACTAAATACGACGCAGGGTTCTTCTTACCAACGTGTATGGATTCAACCTGAACCCTCACGCTTTCATAATATTTCTCTCGAGAAAGAAGATATTTAAAAATTTTCTCTTTTTCACTCTCCGAAATAGACTCCGTTAGGCTTGCGTTAAAAGAGTAAGGAAACGCAAACGCTGACGGCGGAAGAGGGGTTGCTTGAAGACTCATCCTTAATGAAAGCGGGGTAAGGCTTGATACTCCCGCTGTATTTATGCTTACCGCATTAATTCCCTGTTCGTTTTTGTATGTTATCTTATCGCTTGAAATCACGGTAGAACCACCACTTTCTAAAAGACTGAATACATCGTCTGTTGTGTCTTTAAGACCACTCTCATCGTTATAAAACGTATAGTAAACAGGTTTTTTACCCTCTGGTGTATAAAAAACCAGACGTAGAAAATCTTCGAAAGTGTCCGTTATCTTAACCGAATCAACCGATATCCCGTAAGGAAACGCCAGGTTGACGCTGTTGCCCATAGCTGCGCTGAGAAGTACATTTCCAAATCTAGAAGATACGGGATAATAAGACGCTCTATCAAAATAAAATATGTTGTAATTTGAGTCTGAAAGCGCGGGGACATAAGTCTTTAATTCTTTAAAAAATTTTATCGCAGGCTGACTTCGGTCTTCAAGGACCCGTTCCTCATAATCTCTGGAGAGTGATGCAAGAACTAAAATAAGAAAAAATGCCAGGGTCGCATAAATTCTCTTTTTTGCATTAACATTTATCTTAGACAATATCTGAAGAAACAAATAAAAAAACAGTGAAATCAAAATAGAATAAAAAAGAAACGATATTGTTAAGTATCTATTTACCGGGCCGTTAGCATCAAAATCTACGTTTAGAAACATGTTTCCAGCGTAACTTTGTATTGTCAAAAGAAAAACAGCAAAAATCACTCTGCCGTTTTTTTGCTTTTCACGTCTGTAAATAACTATCGACATGGCAGTTGCCAGCAGAGATGTGGCAACTCCCACAAACGAGTAAAAATCCTGACTTGGTACGTATTTAAAGAAATCCGTAAATGAAGGCAATAACACGAACTTACCCAACACTGCAAAAAGTTCTTTAAAAAATAACGGATTAAAAAGCGTGTAGATCTTGCTGTCTGTTTCAACCAGATTCAAAAGATGAACATTTTCGGTGCCATGTGTACCGTAAGAAAAAACTCCACGCTGGACTGCAACAATGAGAAAGGGTATGTATCTTAAAAATAAGCTTACTACTTGCTTGAGCATATTTTTGAGTTTTCGCGGTTTAAAACTAAGTACTAATTCCAGAGAAGGCAGAAATAAAACCAAAGGATATGCTCTGTGTGGAAAAAGAAGCAGACTAAACCAAAACATAAAAAAAGTTAAGAAATAGTATCTGAGCTTCCTTGTTTCGATCCAATAAATTAAAAGTATCAAAGTAATACTGACATTAATAACATTCAAGTTGTTAATTATCGAAACAGCGATCATGCTAAATTGATCTAGCCCAATATAGCCGGTTGCAAAAATAACCGAGGCTACTGAGGAAACCAGTAAGTTCTTTGTTAAAGCTTTGGCAAAAAAGAAAACGCTTACTGAAGCAAAAAAATAAGTTACTACAGCTAAGGTAAAATAAGGCTGAGCATTGGTTCCGAAAAGCTTATATATAGGGCTGAATATAGATAGGACTGAGTTGTATGGCCATCCAAATTCAAGATTGTTTCCGAGATAATACAAAAATGCGTAATCGTCAGTGAAGAAATAGTAGTCCAGGGTTTTTCCCAAGGAAAATAAAACAACGACTGCGAGTATAACGAGCAAGAATAAAAAATTAATTTTCTTCATCGGGATGATGATTTGCTTTGATTTTACCATATAAACTATAATGTAGCGAAATGAGGGCAGGCTCATCGAGTAAAAGAATTGTCATCACAGGAGGAGGAGGCTTTATTGGAGCTAATTTAACACGCCGTCTTGTAAAGCTGGGATATGAAGTTCATGTTATACATAGAAAATCCTCAGACAACTGGAGACTTAAAGAAATAAAAAAAAATATAACGCTTCACGCAGCTCCACCTACTAAAAAGTCTTTGAAGAAGTTAATGGAAAAAATATCCCCAACGGCTATATTTCATTTGGCTACTTATGGTTCGTACAGAAATCAAGAAGATGCAGAACAAATTATCACAACATCCGTAAACGGGACATTAGAATTACTCTATGCAACTATTGACGTAGATTATAAAATTTTTGTTAACACGGGGTCTTCCTCAGAATATGGACTCAAGCCCAAGCCAATGAAAGAGGCTGATATTTTAGAACCGATAAGTTTTTATGCAGCAGCCAAAGCCTCCCAGACGCTTTTATGCCAGGCTTTTTCGTACCAATATAAAAAACCCATCGTTACCATTAGACCTTTCTCCGTATATGGACCATATGAGCAAAAAGACAGATTTATTCCGACAATTATGCATGCACTGATTGCGAAACGTCCGATAATGCTTACCCCCGGCAAGCAAAGACGTGACTTTATATTTATTGACGACCTCATAGATATTTATGTTGCTGCGTTAAAAAAATCAAGCAAGCTATCGGGTGAAATAATTAATGCCGGTACCGGACATGAATACACAAACGATGAGATTGTAAAAACTCTTTTTAAGATGACAGGCCAAAAAACCAAAGTGATCAAGGGAGGATTTGAGAAAAGAATGTGGGATAATCCCCATTGGATTGCAAACATAACGAAAGCTAAAAAAATGTTGAATTGGAAACCAAAATACTCGATTGAAAAAGGACTAAGCAAAACTTATAATTGGCTCGTTCAGAATAGATTGACGGATGAATAAATACGACTTAAAAAAACTTTCTAAAGGACAAAGAGATATCAGAAGAAGAATTCTTATAATCTCTCACAAACTGAATTTATCTCACTTGGGATCATGTTTGAGTAGTGTTGATCTGATAGATGCAGTTTATAGTATCAAATCAAAAAACGAAAAATTTATTTTATCAAATGGTCATGCCGGAATAGCGCTGTACACTATTTTAGAAAAATACGGCTTATTAAAAGCAGGCGAATCCGAAAAGCTGCATGTGCATCCTGATCGGAATCCAGCAGTTGGAGTTGATGTATCAACGGGAAGTCTAGGACAAGGGCTTCCAATAGCTTTGGGCATTGCGCTTTCAAATAGAGGTAAAAATGTATATTGCATGATCTCTGACGGAGAATCAACCGAAGGAAGTATATGGGAATCACTAAGAATTATTCGAGATCAGAAAATTAATAATTTGAAGATTTTGATTAACGTTAACGGCTGGGGAGCATACGCTCCGATCCCCAAAGACTCCTTATATAAAAGGCTAAAAGGATTTGCTCCCGATATAAAAAGAATTAACGGGCATGACACTCAGCAAATAGTTAAGGCTTTGAAAAGCAAAAAAGAAAATATAATTTTTGCTGAAACGAAAGTAAATCAATTCCCCTTCTTGAAAGATCAGGGGGCGCATTATTACATAATGAGCAATGAGGATTTCACTCTCGCGATGGAATTATTACATGACTATTAAAGATAATCAAAGAGCAGCATTCGCAGCTTCCCTGCATTCTCAAATGTTAAAAAATAAGAACATTTGGGTCGTGACGGGAGATCTTGGCTACGGTATGTGGGATAGGATTCGTGATGACTTCCCGGATAGGTACCTTAACGTAGGCGCATCGGAACAAGCTATGATGGGAATAGCAATAGGACTGGCTCTTGAAGGGAAAATTCCATTCACCTATTCGATTACAACGTTTCTTCTATACAGACCTTTTGAAACGATACGTAATTATATAAATTATGAAAAGATTCCCGTGAGATTAGTCGGTTCCGGAAGAGACAAAGACTATTCGCATGATGGGATATCCCATTGGCCTTTAGAAGACAAGCAAGTTTTAAAAATTCTTGGTAATATTGAAGCAAGATGGCCAGATGACGTTAAGGAAATTCCAAGCATCGTAAGAGAGATGGTAAAGAATAATAAGCCTTGGTATGTAAACCTAAGACGATAATATGAAGAGAAGAAGAGATAGAGAAAAAAATATTTCAAAATTTAATAGAGACGTCAAGATGCTTGGTGGTTACGCTTATACAGACCAAAATATTTATTCTGCTGTTGTAGCGTCAAAAAAACAATCGGATGGTATTTTAAAAGCAATAAGATCACAAAAATTTAAGAAACCGCTGAAGATACTTGATGTAGGATCCGGAGACGGAACCTATACCTTCGAGCTGTATCAGAAGTTAAGCCCAAAAAAAATTGTAGGTTTTGACTATGCTGAAGAAGGGGTGAGGATTGCAAAAAAAAAGATTCGTAAAAAAGACGCCAAAAGAATAAATTTTTTGGTCTCAAGTGTTTATGTAGTTGATAAAAAAATTAAAGAAAAATTTGATGTTGCTGTAGTAAGAGGAGTTCTGCACCATTTTTATCAACCTCAAAAAGGAATAAACGCGATTAGCAAGCTTGCTGATGTAATTATCGTAGCAGAACCCAATGGATACAGCCCGATTATGAAAATCATGGAAAAGGTTTCAACTTATCACAGGGAACACGAGGAAAAATCATACTGGCCGCCCACTCTGAATAGATGGTTTGAAAGAAACGGGTTTCAGGTAAGGAAACAGTGCTTCTTCGGAATAGTTCCTTTCTTTTTCCCCGAAAGGCCGGCAAAGCTAATAAAAGCTGTCGAGCCAATCCTTGAAAATATCCCATATCTCAATAGAATCTACTGTGGAACAAATCTTATTGTATATGAAAAACAGACTTAAAAGGAAAAAGATTTCTGCAATTATTGCATGCTACGGCGACGAACGTGCAATCCCCATAATGCACAAAAGGCTTGTTAAAATTTTCAAAAAAATCGGGCTGAATTATGAAATTATTTTCGTCAACGATGGTAGTCTGGATAATACTGAAAGTGTATTAGCAAGTCTTTGTAGACAGGATAAGCATGTAATCGGGGTAAATCACTCAAGAAACTTCAGCTCGCAAATGGCCTTCACAAGCGGCATGGATATCGCGACAGGAGACGCAGTAGTTTTGCTCGATGGAGATCTTCAGGACCCTCCGGAAATTATCGAGAAATTCTATCCCAAATGGCTAAAAGGATTTGACATCGTGTATGGTGTACGTGTAAAACGTGAGGCGCCACTTTACATGGTTTTCTTATACAAGTCGTTTTATCGTGTATTTCATAAGCTTTCTTACATAAAGATTCCCTTAGATGCAGGGGACTTTTCTCTAATAGACAGAAGAGTAGTAGACGCACTAAAAGAGTTTCCAGAAAGAGACAGATTTCTTAGAGGACTTCGCGCATGGGTCGGCTTTAAGCAGACTGGTGTTCCTTACACTAGACCTGAAAGAATGTTCGGCAAGACAACCAACAGTATACTAAAAAATCTTAACTGGGCTACAAAGGGAATTTTTTCCTTCTCCTACGTTCCGCTTCAATTCCTAGCTCTTCTTTCTTCTGTAATATTTGTCTTCGCGTCCCTTGCAATCATAGTTCTTGTAATTCTTAAGCTTATTAACCCTGACATTCCGCACGGCGTCACTTCAATTCTTATAGCAATTCTCTTCTTCGGAGCGCTTCAACTCTTGGGAATAAGCATTCTGGGAGAATATATGGGGAAGATTTTTGAGGAAGTTAAAGGCAGACCAAAATACGTAGTAAAAAGTATATTTAATGACCCAGGAAATAAAATTAGAAGAAACAATTAATAATTTATGAGAGAACTTAGGTCTCTTTTCCTCATTTACAAGCCGCAAGGAATCCTAAAAGCTTTATGGACGATTTTAAGAATAGTTATTCTGCCTTATGACAAGCTCGACAAAATCATTCCCAAAAAAGGGATTGTTTTGGATATAGGCTGTGGAAATGGCGGCTTCACTAACTACATAGTGCTCGGGTCAAAAGAAAGAAAAGTGACCGGCATTGATTTCTCAAAAGATAGGATTTCTCAAGCGGTAAAAAGTATTAGAAAAAGAAAGAACATCAAGTTTATATTTGGAGACGTAGTCAAAACAAATTTACCAAAAGCAAATTGTTACCTTATGATCGATATGTTACATCACATTTCTTTTAAAAACCAGGATAAAATTATTCGTTTTATATCAAAAAGGCTTGATGGTAATTCACTGTTGATTATAAAGGAGGTCGATTCCTCAAACAGAGTGCCTTTTCTTTTTGGACATATTATAGAAAAATTTCTCTATCCAAAAGATATGATCTATGCAAGGTCAAAAAAAGAATGGGAAAGGTTATTTCTATCTTTGGGATTATCGAGCAAAGTTATTCCTGGCGTCTTCTATTTTCCCGATTCAACGCAAATTTTTGTTATTAGACCAATAAAAAATTTATCTAACTCAGATCGGTAATTTAGAAATCACTCAGGAAAAATATAGCTGATTAACTAGAGAAAAAATAAATTTAATCCCCGTAATTGTTCTAAGTTTTGACTTGCCCCATCCACGCGCCTTTTCTCTGCTCGGAATTTCCTTAACCACATATCCGAGTTTCAAACAGGAAACCACCATCTCCTGTTCAATTCCAAAATCATCTGAATGCAAAGCTATTTTCTTAACTGTAGACGCTCTAATAGCCCTAAAGCTATAAAGAATGTCTGTTAAATTTGTTTTAAACTTATGATTCACCATCGCTACAAGAAAATCACATCCTGCAGATCGGACAATTCCTGTAAGATTTACAATTATATCCGCGCTTCCTCCGGTTCTCCTTGAACCAATTACAAGATCCGCCCTCTTTTCCAAAATTGGCCTAACAAAATTTGGTATATCTTTTTCATCGTGCGACCCATCAGCGTCAAAAAACAGTACTACATCCTTCTTTGCTTTTTTTATACCGATCTTCAATGCGTCCCCACGTCCTTTTTTATTGTCTAAAAAGAATCTTGCACCAAACCCCCTAACCATCTCTTCTGTACCATCCCCTGAATGTCCATCTACTACAATTATATCGCTTGAATATTTTCTTACCGATTCGAGGACTTTTTTTATTCCTTCGCCTTCATTCTTACAGGCAATAATAATTGATACCTTGGTTTTATCCATTGAACATTATTTTGATTTTTTTACCCTTACGACACAGTATAGGGAGAGGTCTAGAGGCAGGAAGGGAAAATAATGAATCATTTTGTCTACTCTAACTTCCTCTCTTATTCCCTTAAGGATCTGCTTGTGTCCTGAGGGATGAATATCATCGGGGTTAAAGCTTAGGAAGTGATCAATGATATAATCCGTCATGGGGTTCTTCACGGGAAATCCTAAAACAATAATCCCCCCGGGCTTTAAAAGATTGTACATTTGCTTAACAGCATTGTTAATTTGCTTTCCCTCAAAGTGCTCAAGAACACTTACGCAAACAATCAAATCGAAAAATTCTTTTTTATATGGTGGTTTAAATATTGATCCAACTGTAAGATCAGCTGATAACCCTTCTTTCTTTAAAATCTTCTTAACCTTTTGAGGATAAGGCATCGTATCTATGCCATATACTTTCTTTGCAGCTTTACTAAGCATAGGAATAAAGGTGCCCCCTCCGTATCCTACGTCTAAAACCTTATCTACTTTCTTCTTCCCAAACATTGAGGCGACAAGACCCAGTCTTTTCCTCATGAAATACCCCTGTAGCGGCCTGTAATATTGATCAATCGTGCTATCGATATACTCAAACTCCAATGGAATTAGATTTTCTTTCTTCGGAATAAAGATATTCATTTATTGATAATTTCTATACCACTCTATCGTCTCTTTTAAACCCTGGTCTATATTGGTTTTAGCTTGAAATCCCAGCTTTTCTTCTGCCTTACTATTGTCACTGTTTCTTCTGGGACTGCCGTCCGGCTTTGATAAGTCAAACTCAATTTTAGCATTAATTCCGGATATATCCAATATCTTTTTTATAAGCTCCTTTATTGAAATCTCCTCATCAGTGCCGAGATTTACTGGATCGGGCACGGGATATTTTTCTATTGCCTGGATCATTCCCTCTGCTAAATCATTTACATACAGAAATGCTCTTGTTTGTTTTCCTGAACCCCATACCTTTATAGGATCCTCCCCATCAAAAACTCTTTTTATCAAAGCCGGGATAACATGAGACATTTCAGGATCAAGATGATCTCTAGGACCATAGCAGTTGTATGGCCTCACAATTCCCACCTTCATCCCAAATTCCTCAGCGTAATACATCCCCAACTTCTCAGACATTCTCTTGGCCCATCCGTAACCTCCATTGGTGGGCTCAGGTTCGTCTAGAAAACCTTCCGATTCAGGAGTGGGAAAAGAACATTCCCTTGGATATACACATGCAGAGGATATGACGAGAAACCTCTCAACGTTATTCTTACGAGCAGCTTCCAAAACTACTGTTCCGATGAGTAAATTATCCCTTAACATTGTCGCCTGGTGAGTCCTGTTGTATTCAATTCCTCCAACTTTAGCTGCCAAGTTCATTACAATATCCTGTCCCCTACACGCTTTCCCTGCGACCTCAGAATCGGTACAGTCTCCCTCTATGAAACTGTAATTACTTTTTACATTTTCCAGATTCTCAAACGAGCCGTTTTGCAAATTATCCAAAACCGAAACCACTGCCTCTCTTGCAACTAACTTTTCAACAACGTGACTTCCTATAAAACCTGCCCCACCTGTAACTAGAACTTTTTTACTTTTCCAGAATTTTGATTTCATAACTTAAATCTAGGTATAAATTGTAAAGAATCCAATGAGAAATTAAAAGGGGTTCGTCCAAAATCTATTACTACTGATTTCACATATTTTTTAAGAAAATTACCGCTTCCGGAATAGATTTCTCCTTCATTGAGATCTAAGGTTATTTGTTGGAATGAATTATTAATATTATACTGAAAATATAAAACTTGACCATTTTCCCCCAGCGCTGTCTTATTTGTCTCCCAGGACAACTTGCCCCAATAAGTATCTAGTCCCTTGTCTCTTAAATAAGATAAATCATCCTGACCTCCCATAAAGTCAAACATGTTGTAGTAGTCAGTCAATAGTTTATCTCTATCTTTGTAGTATAAGAGAATATTTTTACTTGAGTAGGAAATCACTTCAAACTCATCCAGCATTACGAAGTCTCCTCCGGAAGTTGTGTTTATATCCATTCTAACAAACCTTGCTATATACGGCTTATCAAAAACATCAATGCTTTTAGCATAATTGGCATTTTTAACATCTTTTGCTTTTACCCATTCCCTTCCGTCTTTTGAGACAGATATCGAATAGGTTGCTGGCACTCTGGTAGATCCATCTATTGATCCCCACGTAGCGGCAATAATCTCCCTCTGTTCTCCCAGATCTACCTGTATCCAGGGGTTCCATGCATCTGCAATCCAAGAGTATCTATTTCCCGTATTGCCATCGATCAAATTCCCTGGTAAAACATGATAAAACGGTTCTCCCTCCCGCTGTGACATAGTATAGGCGGTAGAAACGGAAACAGTTTTCAAGTAATTAATCCTATCAGAGGAATAATCTACCAAAGCTCTAAATTTTAGACTATCGGAAGATTTTCCAACAAATTGACTGTTTTCTGAAATACCCAGGCTAAGGTCAATATTATAAGGAATGTCGACAACTGGCCCTTCAAATGAATTGCTTTTATAAAGCGCTTCGCTTGCGCGATTAAGTTTTACCGGATAGCTCTTCTGATTTAAAAGTTCTCTTCTTACCTTATCCGTTTCATTTAAAAGACCACTGCTATTGTAATCGAGAAAGAATACGTTAGACAGTTCTATTTTGCCTTTTTTTACCTTATCAATCACTGCAATTATCTGCGATTCTATCCTGTATGGTTCTCCAATCAGATTTAAATAGGAATCTCCCTTTATCAGGTACCATTCCAGGAGATAGTCGCCTAAACCGGAGGAATGTGGATATAAGTAGAAAACGGCTTCTTTGGGAAGTGTGGGAAAAAATGATCTCAATCTCATATTAAATTCTTTTGCCGGTTTATAGGAAAGCGCGTAAACTTTCTGCTCTATCCTCCATAACATTACCAGATTTAAAATTACTACAATTGACGCTACAAAAACTAACGCTCTTTCTCTCTTCTTGAATATCTCTGCTAAGATCACCGCGAGGAGAATAGAGGTTCCCAGAAACGCAAAGTATCGATAACGCATCGTATTGTACTCATATGCTCTAGCTAACACTTCAGGAGTATTAGGAACTGCAAATGATACGAATACAGAAAATAATCCAAGCCATAATAGAAAAAATAGAAAAATTCTCGCGTAGTTAGACTTTCTCAACTTTATCATTACTGCCCCTAGTCCGCCAAAAATTATCCATCCGAGAGCAGGGAAGAAGTATGTATTTTCGGGTCCAAGCTTTGAAAAACTCTCTCTAATTAAATTTAACGCTGGATAAGGTATGATTTGGGGAGGGATGAGCTTTCCCATTGTTAGAATAACAGCTTTCGCGTACTCTAAATAAAGTCCGTCCTCAACGAATCTCATTTGTAATTTTACATTACTGTCTGCGCTATCACCCGGAGTTCCACCGTAAATAGACCTTATGACGAAAAAGGTTAAGAAAGCAATGTAAAAAGGGGTTTGTCTTTTGACAATATCAATTATTGTTTGTCTGCTTTTAAGATTATTAGAAAATATGAGATCAAATATTGTAAGCATTGGCACAATGACTAACCCCGTTTCTCTAGTGTAGAATCCAAGGAAAGCAAAAACTGTTGAAATAGTTAAAAAGATCTTCCTCTTAGTTTCCCTATATTTAGCAAATGCTATTAAAGATCCCAGCATCAATATTAAAAGGAGTGGATAATATGAATTAAAACTTCCCCAGGTTAAGACATCGTTGTACGAGGTATTAGCGACAAAAAATATAGATGCTATAAGAGAAAGGAGTTTATTCTTAGATACTAAATACACAAATTTAAACAAAAGGAAAGATGCTATAAGATGGAGAACGATGCTAGTGAGATACCATCCCCAAGGATTCCATCCAAATATTTTCCAGTCAATATAATAGAGGAAGGCATGGCCCTTTAATAAATTAGGGATATTATACTCGCCAACTCCTAATAACCACGTCGCCTCATAGCCCTTAAAGAACCAAAAAAATAACGTGGGAAGCCATGCTAAAAGTCCAACCAAGAAGATTAGGACAAGGGGTTTCTTAATTAGGTTCATTCTCTGTATTTTTCAAGCTCTCCGCTAGATAAGTAATAATAGTACCTAATATTAACTTTCCTAGTCAATTTGGGAATGAAATCCGCATCTCTTACTTTTCTGATTTCCTCCTGAACTTTGCGTCTTTCCCGAAGAAGTTTCCCCACCTTAATAATATTCCAGAGAATAGCCTTCTGAATTGCTAACGTATACCCAGGTCGCCTCATAGCCAAATACAGAACTGAAGATACCTCGCAAATAAATAGATGCGGTACAAATATTTTATAAATATTTACCAGACCGAAATTCTTTAGGTAGGTAAAGAGTCTATTTTTGAAAGAGTGGTACTGTATAAAAGAGCTAGGTAATTTTTGGGCTGTCTTTGCACCCTTATGGTAGATTACAGCTTTTGTATAAATCTTCACTTTATGGCCTGAAAGCCAGACCCTGTGACTGAAATCAGTCTCCTCAAAGTAAGCAAAGTACTCTGGATCAAAAAGTCCAAGCTTATTAACAAGTTTTCTATTTGCCAGGAAACACGCTCCGTAGGCAGTATAAATCTCATATGACTCTCCATAATCTTTTTCAATAAATTCTTTTCCATAGTTAAGGTGGTAGAGAAATCCACTATTTAAAATAAAACTCCCTACCGAATTTATCTTTCCATGAAGTGACTCTCCTGGACGATGAAAAAGAATCGCAGGCTGTACGACAGCGAGTTTTTCGTCTTTTTCAATAAAGCTTACGAGCTCTGTTAGAAAACTTTTAGTTACTAACGTGTCGTTATTGAGAAATAAAATGTATTTTCCCCGGCAGTGCTTAAGACCAAACTCATTTCCTCCCGCAAACCCCAAATTCCTATTTGCCTTTGCAATTATTACTCCTGGATAATTTTTCTTTACCCAGCTAACAGAGTCGTCAGTTGAGCCGTTATCTACTATAATTACTTCATAATTTGGGTAATCTATTTTAAATAGAGACTGTAAACAATCCTTTAGATTTTCTTTGGAATTCCAGTTTACAATAAGGACTGACACTAGGCTTTTCATAAAGTATTTTGAAAGGCTTTATTAAAAATTTTCTCCCATGTATACTTTTTTGCCAGTTCAAATGCGTTTGTTCTGTATTCCTTCAGGAGATTTTTGTTAGATGACAGTTTAATTATTGCTTCGGAGAGCTCATTCTGATCATAGCTTATTGCTATGCCGCATCTCTTCTCATCAATTACAAAAGCAAACTGAGGCACTTTAGTTATTATTACCGGCAGGCCACAGGAAAGATAGTCTTTAGGTTTTCCCGGATCGGTATAGCGAGTGTATGTTTTTTCGTCATCTACATAGGGTGCGACTGCAACTGCTGCGTTTTTCAAAAGATACCTTACCTCGGAAAACTTCTCAACAAATCCGGATAGTTTAATGCTTTTTTCAAGCCTGAGCTTATTAATTTTCAATCTAATTTTATTTTCAAGCGGACCCCCACCTATAATCAATAGGTGAGCTTCTGGAATTTTTCTGATGACATCTTTCATTGACGAAACAAGCATTTCAACACCCTGACCTTCCCTAAGATGTCCCATAAATACTATTTTATTTTTGTCTATCTTGTTAAATTCCATAGGGGGGGCATTTATCTCTGTGCCAATCGGCACGACGATCTGTTTAGATCTAAATTTTGTGTTTACTCCTCTTTTTTCTCTTTCATCTGCCATTTGAGAGGACAGATTCCAAACTTTCAGACTTTTGGAAATGACGAATCTGTCTAACCAGTGGTATATGTAATTCATGATTTTGCTATCAAACCTATTGGGAACATAATCAATTGTATAAAAAATTACGTCTTGTACTTTACCAAATTTTTTTAATATATACCCTGAAAAAGAATTGAAATTATTAACTCCGAAAAAATATTGAGTGTTTTTTGAATACTTAAGACACCAATAAATCGTCAATAAAAAATCTTTTGCATAGAATAGAAATTCCGATCTCTTCATTTTTATAAATTTTTTTTCGATTACTAAGTCTCCTTTTCTGTAAACTCTAATAAATGATCTTGTATCTTTAGCAAAAGAAAATGGATGCCCTATAAATACTAGGTTTTCAACTTTATTTCTAAGATATTCTTCGAGCTTAAAGGAAGGGCCGGTTGCATAAACGTGAGTAACAATTGCAATGGATAGGTTTTTAAAATTATTCATTCTTCATCAGGCTCAGTCCCTCGATTACTCCTAAAGGCCTTATTTTAAATTCTTTTTCTATTTTTTCCGTATTAAAACACGTATTCTTTGGACGCGGAGCGATATTTTTAAAAAAGTCGCTTTTTACCGGATTGATTAGGGAAGAGTCAAGGCTGAAAACATCGGCCACCTTTTTTGCCAACTCGAATCTGGTTATACAGTCTTTTCCTGAAACATTGTATACCTCATTTGGTTTTCCTCTCTCTATGATGCTCCATAAGGCCTCAGACGCGCTTCCTGCGTAAAGGTGGTTGTTGTAAATGTCGTCAACAACATTAATTTTTCTCTTGTTGAGAATTTCATCGATCATCCAGCTTACGGGATTTCCCCTACCATCCGGGGGTGGCCAGCCATACATTGTCATTAACCGAACGATATTGTAAGGCAACCCACTAGTAGACACTATATTCTCCCCTTTAACTTTAGTTCTCCCATACTCATCAAGAGGCTTTCTGGGTGAATCCTCAGAATATGGAGGGTTTTCTCCGTCGTATACCGCATTTGATGAGATAAATATTAGCTTTGCCCCCGCCAACCTGCACGCTTCTACAACGTTTATTGTCCCCTTTACGTTCACCTCATTTGCTTCTTTTTCGTGAAGTTCACAATAGTCAACACTGCCTATTGACGCTGCATGAACAACTATATCCGGTTTCACTCCTTTTATTAAAAGTCCCGTCTTTCTTTTGCTGGTAATATCTAGTCTAAGAAAGAACTTTTTTCTTGCCCTCAAGTTGCTGTTGTAGGTTCCTATTACTTCATATCCCGGAGGAACATTGGCTAAGAAATATTTTCCTAAAAGTCCTGTCGCACCCGTAAAGAGCACCTTCTTCATATTTTATCCGCTTCGAAATATTCATGGAATTTTTTTATTACGTAATCAAGTTCTTTTTTCCCGAGACTCATGTGGCATCCTATATAGAAAGCTTTATGGTTAAGGTGTTTTGAAATAGGGTATTTACTTTCTATGTCTCCAAACATTTTTTTATAGACTGGTTGATTTAAAAGAGGCAAGAGATATCTTGTTTCAATTAAATTTTCTTCTAAGAAATTTACAAGATTATCTCTGTCTACTTCCCTTTTAACAACTATCGGGTAAAACATGAATACGTGCTCTGTGTCTTTTCTCACTTTGGGCAGCTGTAAATATCCGTCTAAATCCTTGAGTCCCTTCGAGAGATAGGTTGCATTTTTTTGTCTTTTCTTTATCATATTTTTATAACGCTTGAGTTGTCCATATCCGATTGCAGCTTCCAATTCTGTAGCTCGATACGAATAGCCAATATGTTCGTATCGAAAACGCTTGCTTACGATATTAAAAAGAGTTTTTCTGTCTGATACTTTATCATCATCAATTGATAAATAAATACTGTCACGCCCATGATTAAATAGACTTTTAATAAGGATGGCAAGTTCGGGATCGTTGGTAGTAGCAAATCCTCCAACTCCTGTTATAAGAATATGAGCAACATAAGTGGAAAAACACGAAACCTCTCCCCAAGAACCGGCTGGTGAGCCTTTGTATTTAGCAAACATTGTTTCGCATGAATCCTCTAGGATTTTAAGATTGTGTTTTTTTGCAATTCGAAGTATCGGATCCATATCACAGGGTTGTCCTCCTATATGAACAGGGATTATTGCTCTAGTTTTCTTACTTATGGCTTTTTCAATCTTCGCAGGATCTATCTCGAAAAAATCAGGATCTACATCCACAAATACTGGCTTAAGTCCATTTTGGATAACTACATTCACCGTTGCTACAAAAGTTAGTGCTGGAACTATTACTTCGTCTCCATCTTTCCAATTGTATTTTATTTTTAGAGCATGTAATCCAGCCTGAAGAGCGCTTGTTCCGCTATTGCAAAACATTGCAAACTTTCTATCATGAAGCCTTGCGAATTCATGTTCAAACTTTTGATGATACGGCCCATACGAAAGCCTTTCTTTATTAAGGGCATCCATCACATACTTTCGTTCAAGTTTCCCGATTGAGGCGTCACCGACACCAATCTGCTTCATATCACTTGGAAATTATACCATGAATTTCTTAAGCTGCCTATTAACAACAGCCATGGAGTAAATTGTTAGAAAGCTAAGGCAAACAAAAGGATGTAGAAACCAGGCTGCGTCGCGAACCTTAATAAATCCCCTTATCGCGTCCAGGGTGGGCTTAACTAACGTTATTGAGTAGAATACGAACCTCAAAAGACCTATCTTGTCCTGCGAGCTCATAAAAACAGCGTATCTTCTCCTCTTTAGGCTTTCAAAATACTGAATCTCCATTATCTTTCTTCTCCTCATCAGAAATTTAATAAAATCAACAAATCTCGTTTTCTTATAATGAATTATGTCGTCTTTTACAAAAGCGTAGGTGTTATAGCCTTTTTTTATGAGGTCATAATTTATGTCAATGTGAAAAAAGGAGTCCGGATCTGCCTGTGCATACTTTAAAAGTTCTCGCCTGAGAAGCGCTCCGTTGGCTCCCAAAGTAGGAATTTTACCGTTTTCAAACTCGACCAAAAAATATTCCCCCATATCCTGACTTTTTCCCAAAAGATTGTAATTATCAAAAGCCCACGAAAGCCTGGCATCTTTGCCCAGATAATAAGGTACAGGATCGACTCCGCCGATGAGCGCAAAATACCGATCCAAAATGTTATCGCTTTTTCGGTGCGAGAACCTTAATACCTCAACACCTGTGATTTTCTTGTTTTCCATAAGAGGTCTTACCATTTTCTTAAGCCAGTTTTTGTGAGGCAAAATATTATCGTGGTCTATTAATAGAAGAATATCGTTCTTAGCGTAGGATACCGCAACGCCTTTATTATATTCTGCCTCCTGCTTGCTGGGAGGAACGTTTATGGGCTTTATGCCGTAAGATGAAAGTATTTTGAGGGTGCCGTCAATTGATCCTCCATCCGCTACAATAACCTCAATCTTTTCTTTGGGATAGTCTTGGAAATAAAGACTATCTAAGCAGAGCTTAAGAGAAAATTCTGAATTGTAAGTGGCGAGAACTACAGATATGGTAGGGTAATAGTTTCTCATAAGATTATTGTTCGGTATATAAGAGAACAGCCCAGATGTTCATAAAAAGAAAGGCAACGAGCCACAGATAACTCGAGGCTTTGCCTATTTTCACAATCTTTTTATTCTCAATAAAATAAGGCAATAGTGCGAGTAGCCATGACGCGATGATTAATCTAAAAAAGGGATACGAAAATCCAAAAACGCTAGCCCAGGTCAACTGAAGAAGTGATGTTCCTATGAAAACAATAAAGAAAAAAGTTGTTATAAAATTTTTGGTAAAATATTCTCTAAGAAAAAGGGCTGTAGCTGAAATTAAAAATGGATAAAAAGGGTATCTGTACCATCCGTGTCCGGCTTCATCCGGAATTGCTGACAGAAAAACTAAGAAATAAGAAAAAACCGCAGAAATAAGTATTAGATGTTTTTTCTGATCTTTCACAAATAATAAAAACAAAGAAAACCAACCGAAGTAAATCCATCCGTCTGTATAGAATCTGTCAGTTAGATATGGTTTTTGGAAGAGAGCGAATATACTGTTGAAGGAAATATCGTATCTATTAAGCTGTAGTCCCCATAAACTTAGGAAAAGATCTTTATCGTAGTAAAATCCGTATGCAAAATACAAAAGACCTATCGGGACAAAGATTAAGAGAAATTTATATAAATCCCCTATTCTTTTCGTGGAGAGAAAAATCAGCACAATTGAAAATCCCGCTGCTGCCCATGGAACTTTTGCCAAAACCAGAATTCCGCATGTAAAAGCGGCCAAGTTTCGGTATAAACTTCTTTTATTCTTGAGAAATTTGGCAATAAGATAAAGAGAGAAAAGCCAAAGAGGAATAAAAAAATTCTCATTCTGCACTAGGCGTGAACCAATAACCACAGAGGGTACAGTTGCGTATAATATCGCACCAAGGACAGCCACTTTCTTATCGTATATTTCTGCCAGCAAAACAAAGAGGATAAATACAGACAGAACACCAAGCAGGAGAGCAAGACCTCTGATATCCTCAAGGCTAAGCTGATACATATCGCTAGCCCCATTCAGCATTGCGTAGGATCCTGCTACCAGGCCGAAGACAGGAGGATGCTCAAGATATGGTTTTACCACGTAGAAAGCGGTGTCTTGGTAAATTACAAGCTTCTTATCTGTGTATTGAGGGTGAGGAGACCACGAAATTGGTATACCATTTTTTATTAGGTTTATCCCCTGCCAAGTCCAGGCATATTCATCAAAGGTTGCACCTTTTCTTGGCCAAGTATATAAATTATCAGCTCTAAGGAGGTAGGAGATTAAAAGAATGAACCCAAGAAAAAGTAATAATAATCTTTTTGAATTCATTTCTTTAAAACTTCTAAAGCCAATTCTGCAGTATAATCCCAATTGTACTCTTCCCTATTCAGCTTCTGTTTTGCTAGTTTGCTGAAAAACCCCTTGTCATTTAATATCCGCGTACATTCCTCGGCCAATGAGGCTGGTGTGTTGGTTTTAACCATCGTCTTAAATATGCTGCCTTTGAGTACATCCCGAAGCCCAGGAGAATTGTATACAACAGAAGGTGTACCTGCAAAAGCTGCCTCGGGCACAGTAAGTCCCCAGCCTTCTTTAATCGAGGGGACAAGAAGAATGTGAGCCCTACCAAGAAGCTCAAATTTCTTATCTTCATCAACGAAACCAAACCACCTAATCCTATTTCCTACGCCGAGAGAATTGGCTAATTTTTTTAGCAATATTAAATATTCTTCATCTCCTCGACCCGCTACCCAAAGCTTTATTCGCGGTATTTCCTTAGCAATCCTTTCCAAGGAAATAATTGCATCACTAATCCCTTTTGACTTAGAAAGCCTACCTACAAATATTAAGGTGGGATCTTCTTCTTTTTCGTAAGAAATTAACTTCGTTGGAAAGTTCAATCCCATAGGAAGCACGGTTATGCTTTCCTCCTTAACTCCGTTCCTAATAAGTTCACTCTTTGAAGAATCTGAAATCGTTAGGATGTAAATACTTTTGTATAAATATTTTAAAAAGATCTTTTCAACTACTCTTCCCAAAGATCCAAAGAATGGACCAAACATTTCATTCCACAAGTCTCCAGCTACTTCACAAATCAAAACAACCTTTTTTGCTCGAACGTAAAAAGGCGTGAAAAATGGAAGTCCATGAATCTCGTCTACCACTACGTCAAACTTGCCTCTAAAATTCTTAATATATTCGATGAAAGCTAAGAAATGAACTGAACCTAAAAGAAAGCGCGCATCTGGATGTCCTCTCCTAATTATGCGTACTCCGTCCATCACTTCTTCCCTCAAAGAGCCTTCAAATTCGCTAGCAAATTGAACTACAGTATGTCCTTTTTCTACCCATCGCTTTGCCATCTCATGAGTAAGTATTTCCGCGCCTCCGCTTTTGGGATTTTTTATGTCTCTCCAGTTAAGTATTAGGATATTCATGAAGTCAACCAATTTTTTTTGTTGCTTATTCTATAGTACTTGAGAATTCTAATTCTGTAGAAAATTCCTAAAGTATCCCAGAATGACTTAAGTAAAATGGCTATAAGGCCACTGTAGGAGATACTCCCTGCTTCGAAATTAAGCTTAACCGGGGCTTCATAAATTTTCGTGTAACCTAATGTGTTTGCTACCGCAAGCATCTCTATGTCAAAGGCAAATTTTTTAACTAAAAGCCTGGGAAAAACATCCATAGCTACTTTTCTTTTGAATAATTTTAATCCGACTTGAGTATCGAGAACTTTGAAACCAAATAAGGTCTGCGTAACAATTCTCGTACAGAGCGTGATCAGCTTTCTATACAACGGATAATTCACTACTGAGTCGGGATGGGTTTTGCTACCCACAACAATATCCGCATCGTGAAGCTTCATGAAATCCAGAAGAATAGCTATGCCTGAAGGGTCTAGGTCCAATCCTGAATCTATAAAGCCTACGACGTCGCCCTTTGCCTTTTCAATTCCATATTTAACCGCGTAGCCTTTCCCGGAATTAACTTTATTCTCGAAGAGCCTAATTTTGCCATTTCCAAGAGACTTTACGATCTCCGCTGTTTTATCAACGTGTCCATCAATGACGACAATGATTTCGTAGTCTACGGGAAGCCCTTTGAGCACTTTTTCAACCCGGGAAAGGTTTTCTCTTATCGTTTTTTCCTGGTTGTAACAGGGGATTACCAAAGATAATAAGCGTGGTTCCATTATATTCTAGAGGTCGGGAAATTCCTTCCTCACCTTGTCCCAGTTGAATAACTCTCCGTCCAAAGATTTTACCTTTGCAACAGAATATGGAACTCTTCCCTCTTCCTGTGGGCTATACAGAGCTGTCGGAAAGTTTAATAACACTGCCGGCGTTTTTGACACCACCATAAATCCGTGTAGTGTTCTTTTCGGAATGACAAGAATATAGGGTTCTTCATCGCTTTTTTGATGAAAAAGATTTAAAATTCCCTCTGTTTCTGATCCTTCCCTGTTATCTGCGACGGCAGTTATAATTTCCCCATAAGCCACGAGGAATCTATCCTCTTGAGAAGTAGGATGATAATGCCATACGCTTTCGTCCCTTGCAACTCGAGGCTCTGTAACTGACATGTATTGCATTGCAAACTCCCTATCCCCTCCATATATACCGGGCCAATCTTTTCTTAGCGTTTCAATGAGTATCCCCGATTCATCTCGATTCACTTTAAGAGGATACATTAAGACACCCTCGATGATTTTATGATTATCTTTATTTTGAAGCGTAATGTAGTCCATATTGCTTAATATAATATAGCAAAAGAGTGGCCAAAAGCAATGTGCAGGCAGAGATACTTATATATATAATTTGCTGAAAACTTTCGTGAAAAAGCGATATCAAAACGATTTGAAGCACAGACATGAAAAGACAAGGTATAACAATCTTAGTCTTTTTAATGGACAGGAAGAAATTCACAACAACATTGAGAAAACTGTATAATGAAATTAAAATTGCAAAAAGTCCTATTAAAGACGCAATCTTCAGATAATCTCCACCACCCAAGAAGAATTTAACACTAAACTGAGGGAAAAGAAAATAAAATAAAGTTATGGCTACAGACGGAAGGGTAACCAAAACCAACGAGAGATGAAATAGGCCTCTGAAATCCTCACCTTTCGTATGCTTCTTAACTATTAGTGGAAACATAACAGCTGGAATTGGAGCTGTAAAATAAAAAATTACTTTTCCTATTAAAGAGATTCCGCCGTATAAGCCAGCATCAGTTGGGGAGAAAAAATGTTTTACCAAAATAAGATCTGTAGTAACAAGAGAAGTAACGGAGAGAACAATTACTATGCTTGGAAGAGCGTAGCGAATAATTTCCTTCCAATCAATCGACAATTTTTTAACATTACTTTCAAAAAAAAGAAATTTCAGAGGATAAAAACCTATAATATATCCGACAACGGACATTGCTGCAACCGCCCATAAAGCTCCCCCTACTGCATAACCCAAAGTGATAAAGACTACTCCAAGAGTTATTTTTACAAGCGAGCCTACAATATAGAGAGTGGATAAGTATTTAAACTTAAGTAGGCTTTGGAGAAAAGAAATATTTACCATACTCATGTATGCAAGCGATATGGATATTCCGCTTATAACCACATACAAATTATTTTCTATACGAAGGAATGATGATATTTGAGAAGAAAATATTGCAACGCCACCAAAAATAAAAAGAGACAGAATGAACCAAAAAATAGACATTTTCTTATAAAAAACTGCAGCTCGGCCAAACTCTTCTTTGGCAAAGAAATTAGTCGCAAACCTTACAATGGTCGAAGCTAGTGATTGGGAAGGGATTATGGCGAGAGTAAAAAGAGAGACAAGGCTGGCTAAAATTCCGTAGTCTGAATAGCTTAAATTCCTAGCCATGAAAAGGTTAAAGAGGAAAGCTATGAAACTCGCAATAAGCCCTCCTACAAATATATAAAAACTCCCGGTTATGAGTTCGTGCTTTACAAGACTTTTTATATGAGGCAAAATACTATTCATTTTTTAAAGCTAATTTGTAGGCGCTAACGGTACTTGAGACTGTTTTTTTCCAGGAAAAATTCTTTGAATGATCAAGCCCATCATTAGAAAGCTTTTCCCGCAGAGCTCTGTCTCCTAAGACTTCCCTTATCCCTTTTTCTATTGAATCGACACTATACGGATCTATAGAATGGGCCGCATTACCTGCAATTTCTCCCAGAGATCCCTCTTTGGAAGAAATGACTGGGCAACCGCAAACCATTGCCTCCACAATAGGCAATCCAAAACCTTCGTAAAGAGATGGCATAATTAGTGATGATGCAATATTGTATAGCGCGTTTAAATCTTCGCTTGAGACTAAACCTAATTGCACGAATCTATTATCTCCTTTTGTTATTTTTTTAAAACCAATAAGCTCTTTGTTCCACTTATTGTTCGGTTCAACCTCATTACCAACTAGTGCTTTGCCCACCATAACTAGCTTAAAGTCAGTTCTCTTAACTGCCTCCGCCAATCTAATAAGATTTTTGTTCCACGTAGCGTCTCCCACATAGAGCAAGAAGTTCTCAGGCAGGTTGTATTTCTTTCGTATATCTTTTTTATCCGGCTCTTTTTTGAAAGCCTCGGAAGGAGCAAGATAAACTACGCTAATCCTAGAGGAAGGAATACCCGCCTTGGTCTCAATGTCAGTTTTAGATGCATTTGAGTCTGTTATTATTCTGTTTTTTCTTCTTAATGAGGCTTTCTGTATGCTCCATTTTATTTTCCCTTTTATTCCGGCTGGAAATTGTTTTGGGAAAACTAGTGGGATTAGATCATGAACAGTAACCACAGACGGGATCCTACTCTTTTGAGGAAGAGAAAGAAAGAAAGGCTCAAAGTAAGGATAGTGAACTAAATCTACATCTTTAGGAGTTTCTCCGCCTGAGACAAAAACATAGCTATTGTCTTTGTCGTATTTTGGAAGGTAGCTGGTTAAACCTTCTATGTATTCTCCAGATCCCCTTACCTTATGCTTCTCTAGGTTATCTTTATTAAGTCTAGAAACATCGACAGCTATCCTCATTTCCTAATTATAGTATAGTTCCTAACCAAAAATAGGACCAACACCAATGCTGAAATAATACTAACTAAAGAAGCTGTTGACTGAATATTAGTTCTATTAAGCCTAAGATTTGCCATGTGCTCTCCCCCTACGACAACAAATTTTATTTGCCCGTTTTTATCAGGAAAGATTTTTTCTTCTCTTCCATCTACAGACAATACCCATCCCGGAAAATACATCAGAGAAGATCTTACAATCGCTTCCCCACCTGTCTCTATTTTTAAGTCATAGCTCGTAGAGGATTTTTTGCTTATTTTTATTTCTCCTACTCCTTTTTCAAACTCAAATGACTTTCTTTGATGTATTGTGTCTTTTGCCCATATGGTATTGAAGACATCTCCCGGGCTATTTGTTCCTGAAATGAAATTCGGCCTTGTTATGTAATGATTATCTTCCCTCTCATGGTAAAAAGCCGGCCTTGCATAACTTAATGTAGTTAAAACAGGAACTAGCAAGATGAATGCTAGAATTAATGACTTAAGCTTTCTGGGAAATATTTTGGCTTTTGTGATTTCGGTGGCAACAAATCCAGCCAGAAAAGAAACTATGAACATCTCAAGTGACAAGAGTCTCCAGGGAAATTGAAAGTAGCTAAGGAGAGGAATATTGTCCCAGAGAATGATTGAATTTCTTGTCATAAGAAAAAAGACAACAAAAAAAGAAACCAAGAAAAAAAAGATTTCCCTTCTCAACTTTTTCCTTAGTCGAATAACTAAAATTGTAGATAGTAAGATTACAAACAGATTGCCAATTCCTATCTGAAACGACATTTGGTTGGTTATTGCACCTCCAGAAAATCCGCTTCCCCAAGAGGGAATGATTAATTGATATATGTCTGGAAAGTTTTCTTTAAAATTAAAAATATCAAGACCTCTAACGTACCTTTTCTCTAAAAGAGCAGGTACCCAAAATACACTGGAAATACCGAGACCTAGTAACATTGAGGCTATGGCATTTGCGGTAAACTTCTTATCTCTCGTAGGCAATGCCATTAGACCAACATATACCGCAGAAAATACGAAAAACATCAAAGCCAGGATATTGTGAGAAAAAACGACAAGAGCAAGAAACAATCCTGAAATCGGAATATAAACTTTATGTTTTTCTACATACAATTTTGTTATAGACCAGAGTAAAGCAGGAAAGAAAGCTAACGCCCAAACTTCTCCTACCGATCCCCTTATAAAGATGTCTAGAAACCTATACGGAACGTATGTGTAATACACCGATGAGACGAGGCCTCCTATGTTTCCGAAAAAAATACGGGAGAA
>Ga0209727_1000067_pt1 | contig 134272 bp, 143 predicted proteins | sample RifGroC1_FD_183995 | JGI IMG/M metagenome (GOLD analysis project Ga0209727, IMG submission 183995) | Groundwater microbial communities from Rifle, Colorado, USA - Groundwater C1 (SPAdes) (version 2) | ecosystem: Environmental > Aquatic > Deep subsurface > Groundwater | place: Rifle, Colorado... | reverse complement strand
CGTCCAAGCGCGACGAGAAGAGGCTTATGCGACTCTTGAAATTCGTCAGAAGAAAAGAGAGTTTTTAAACCGACAACAGTTTTGGTGGAGTTTGGCACTTCTATACCCACGAGCGACTGTCCTGGGATCGGCGCTTCTATACGAATAGGGTGCGCGGCTAGCGCGTACGAGAGTTCGTTTTGAAGACCAACAATTCGCGCGAGCTTTACACCCTCCGCAGGTTTTAATGCGTAGCGTGTTACAGATGGCCCGATGGAAACCTCGTCCATTTCCACGGTGATACCGTACTGTGCGAGTGTGCGTTTAATAATGTTTGCATTCGCCTTTATGTCGCCAACACCGGGCTTGCCTCGGTCTCCTTCTAGAAGTGAAAGTGGGGGAGGAACATATGTGGTGTTCATCACTTGGTTAAATGATATTCCCGACTCATCTGCGCCAGCCCCCAGAGGCCTAACCTCGGGTACTCTCGAGGTTAGGCCTCTGGGGGCCTTCTCCTCTTTGTTTACTGACGTCTTCTCTTCTTCTTTCACATCGCTCTCATTAGTTTGTATCTCCACATCCTCGTCAACAAGATCCTCCTCTTCCCCATCTTTCTTTCTCCAGAAAAGCATCGCGCTGAAGTCTGGCCGTGCGTTGAACATCACAAGAAAAGATATCGCTAGGAATGAAATCAAGAAGAGCGTCGCTATATATGTATCAAAAAGTCTAACAAGCGGCGCAGAAACAAGTTGTCCAAGGATTCCTCCCGACATATCTCCCGAAAATATATTTACAAGACCAAGGACAGAAAAAAGAAAAAGAAAAGCGCCGAGGCTCGCTGTCACTGCAATGTTTGGTCGGGACTCGCGAAAAAAAGAAATGCCAAGTAGAAAGAGAAGGAGTGGTAACGCAAAGTATCCTATGCCAAGAAGATATTCAAATCCGTTGTAAACTTTTCCACCAAGCAACCCCGCATAGCCCCACGGAGCGACAGAAAAAAATATACCAATAACAAAAAATAAAATAGCGATGACGCTATGGCGTATCTCGTCCGAGAGACCACCAAGAAATGATATTCCGCTAAACAAAGAGGTTTCTTCTTGAGATGCTTTATTTATTTTTTTAGGAACCTTCTCATCATTTTTCCTTCGCCCGTTTCGTTCTTTCTTTGCCATAATTATTTATACATAGTAACAGATAAAGTAATAAGATTAAAACTCGCGTTGTCTTAAAAGACATTGATAATTATTGACTTTGTTCAAATGTCCGTTATATAATGGACAAACGTTACGAAGTTCGGAATAAAGGACACACTCTTGCAAAAACGCATTATAAAAGACACTAAAAGGACATCTTATGAACTACAATAAAGACATCAAGGACAATAGGCTCGTGAGCCAAGCACCGTCTAATGGGATAACGGCTTTTGGTGTTACTATTTCAAAAAAGTGCGAGCGTCTCGCCACAGCCATTTACCTAGTCACCAATTTTCTATCGGACACAGAACCTATGAAGTTTCGTCTCCGCGCGCTATCTCTAGAGCTTGTCCGAGACGCTTCGCTCGTAAAAAACGGTAGTCAGATGGTGGAAGCAAATGTCCTTGAGGCGCTCCGCGCGAACATTCTTGAAACACTATCATTGCTTGAGCTGGCATTTATTGCAGGCCTAGTTTCCGAAATGAACTTCACTATTTTGAAGAGGGAATACGCTTCACTCAGGGACACAATAGAGGTCAAAAAAGCCTCCCGCGAATCCCGCACAGACAGCATTCTTGGAGACAATTTTTTCGGCACCACGGAGTCCGCGCACCCAAGGCCTGGCCTCGGGTACTCTCGAGAACAGGCCTTGATGCACCCTGCACCCACATCCAGCACCCTTCCTAAAGGACATTCTATCGGACAAACAACATCTGTAATGTCCGATAGAAATACAGTATCGGACACGCGAAGGTCTGACCTTAAGAATTTGAGCCCAAGGTCAGTCCTTAGTGTGTCTTCTCCTGCTCCGCGCGCCATCACCGATATTGCAAAGGAATCACGCCGTGCGCGCATTTTAAAACTTGTAAAGGACAATCGTGAGGTTACGATAAAGGACATTGCAACCCATTTCGTAGACCTTTCAGAAAAGACAATTCAGCGAGAACTTGTATCATTGGTAGAGAGTGGTGTCCTTAAGAAATTTGGCGAACGTCGTTGGAGCCGTTACGCTCTCGTGTAGACAAAATAACAAAGGCCTCACCTCGGGTACTCTCGAGGTGAGGCCTTTGTTACTTGCAACTATTTGCTTGTTTTTCAGCCCTTTTTCTGCTATTATATGTCTGTGTGGCGAGATGTCGGTTTCGCAGTTTATATTAGTAAATTGTTATCCCCGAGTTATCCACACATATACTTTGCAGGTTAATCTTGCACTGTATATAATGTATATAAGTTCAGTGCGCAGATTTGTTTCTGCGTCACTGAATTTAGACGTAGTGAATGTGCTCGCACATTTGCGCGTCATTAAAATAGAAACTCCCGGCTTACGATAGATTGCAAGCAAGGGGAGAGTCCATTGAAAACTAGGTCCGGTGCGCAAAGATTTAGTACACACCCAAGGTCTCGCCTCGGGTACTCTCGAGGCAAGACCTTGGGTGTGTACACTCGCAAGTTTTTGCGCACCGGGTCTTGCATAGAAAATCGCATCACACAAGACGGTGCATTTTCAGTTTTCTATGGCCTCGACCCGTGTGGTCGAAGCACTACCGCATGACCGACAAAACGACAGAACAAAATTAGTTAGTTCACTTAATTAAAGTGTGTTACGAAACCTCTCCACGCCACCACCTCCCAGACCTTGGGTACTCTCAAGATCTGGGAGGTCTGGTCGCGGAGAGTGGACACACTGTGCGATTAGAAATTTATCACTTATATATGACTACAATTATTTCATCAAAGTCTGCAAAATTTGCTGCAGGTTTGGTAGGACTTGTTGCTGGTGTTGCAATGTTTGCAATCACAGCTCAAGCTGCTACATTCACAACAAACCTAAAGCAAGGCAGCACAGGTGCTGATGTAAAGAATCTTCAGATTCTTTTGAACTCAGCCCCATCAACGCAGGTTGCAACAACCGGCGCAGGATCACCAGGGAACGAATCTTCGTACTTTGGACCTGCAACAAAAGCTGCAGTTATCAAGTTCCAGAATAAGTACGCTTCAGAAGTTCTTGCACCAGTTGGTTTGACCAGCGGTACGGGTTTCGTAGGTGCTGCTACTCGCGCAAAGTTGAACACGATGGGTGGTTCAACATCTACCACGACAACAGTTCCTGGTTGTACATCAACAGTTGGCTTTAGCCCAACGACTGGTCAGTCATGCGCAACAGGCGCAGTGACAACTACAACCACGACTACACAGTCAGGTCCGATTTCAGTATCACTTGCAAACGACAACCCTGCAGCATCAGCTGTAGTGGCTAGTCAGGCAACTGCTGATCTCGCGCACTTTACTTTCAGTGGCAACGGTACAATCAAGAATGTAAAACTCTTGCGCACTGGTATTTCATCAAACTCCACACTATCAAGCGTATACCTCTACCAGGGTAGCGTTCGTGTATCTGATGGCGCTTCGGTGAACAATACAGACAGCTCGATTACTTTCAACAACCTTAGTATTGCGGTAAACGGCTCAGCTACACTTTCAGTGAAGGCTGATATCGCTGCAAACACGGCAGGTCAGATTGTTGGCGTACAACTCGTTGGCTACACTGTTTCAGGCGCTACTGCTATGAACACTGCAAACATTTCAGGTAACTACATGAATGTTGCAAGTGCAGCATTGGCAGGGGTAACAGCAAGTTCAACATCAGCTGTTACTGCTACTGTAAACGCTGGCACAATTGGCCAAACATTTTGGTCAGGTGCGGTAAATGTGTCAACACGTGCCGTATCACTTAAGGGCGCAGCTTTTAAGTTTATTGGTTCAGCAACATCAGATGCTGCTACAAAACTTCAGCTTTATGTTAACGGTTTACCTGTTGGCTCTACAGCTTCAGTAGATTCTGTAACAAATCGTCTTAGTTTTGACTTCGGTACAAGCCCAGTAACATTGAACACTGGTTCACAAACAGTTGAACTTCGTGGAGACATTGTGAAGGGTTCAAATCGTACAATTCAGTTCAACCTTGAGAATGCTAGTGATCTTATCACTATGGATTCACAGCTTGGTGTAAACATTGCGGTTACAGCACCTACAACATTGACCTTTGCTGCTCAGAACGGTACAACCGTATCTGTCTCAACTGGCTCAGTAACTACAACCATTGACCCTAGCTTCTCAACAGTTACAACAGTAACAGGAGGAGCAACAGGCGCAGTCATTGGTAAATTCAAGGTTACAGCGTACGGTGAAGATGTAAAGGTTTCGACACTCGCAGTGTTGGTAACCGGCACAGGCGCAACACCTACTTTTAGTGGGTTGAACAACGTAGCGCTCTTCTACAACGGAAGTCAGGTTGGTTCAAGCCAGAATGCAGCTACATCAACTGAGCTTTCGTTCACACTTGGCTCATCGTTGATCGTTGCCGCAGGAACCTCAGGTACTCTTGAAGTTCGCGCGGATCTTCAGAATTCTGCAAGTGCAAACTACACCGCAGGTACGGTTACTGTTGCATTGAATGTTGGCTCAGCAAACGGACAAGGCCAGGCTTCATCAGCAACAATGAACGTTCCTACTGCAACTGTGACATCTACAGGATTGACAGTAGCTACCGGTGCACTTAGTGTCTCTACATCGGCTGCTTATGCTGCTGCTCAGACAGTAAATCCAAACACGGCTAACGTTAAGTTGGGTTCGTATGTACTCCAGAACACAAGTTCATCAGAAGGAGTTCGTGTTACAAACCTTGCTGTTACAGTTGGTGGTACTCAGTCACTCACATATTTGAGCAACTTGAGAACTTCAGAAACTTCAGGATCAGGTTCAACACCTATCAACCCTACAGCTTCAAACAACTTCTCAGTTAATTTCACTCTTGCTCCAGGGCAGAGTAAAGTAATTGACATCATGGGTGACCTTGGTGCTGGTATTTCAGCAAGTACGACAATTACAACACTTCTCCCTACTGCAATTGGGTCAAATTCAAACGTTGCAATGTCACTTACTGCAGTAACAGGACAGACACTCACTGCTCAGTCTGGTACACTTGCCGTTCCAACACTTGTTACTTCAGGCTCACTCGTAGCGCAGTACATTGTTGGCGGTACATCACCTGTAACTTCTCAGTATAAGTTTGTTGCAACCAATGGTACAGCAACAATTTCTGAACTCAAGTTCGCAGTTGGTGGTACAGCTGGAACAAGTTCAGTTACACAGGTTAGTGTTGGTGGTGCTACAGCTCCAGTAGTTAACGGAGTTGCATATGCTACTGGTCTTAATATCGTTGTTCCTGCGGGAGCTTCTGGTACTAATGTTACAGTAACACCAACGTTTGCTTCGGTAGGTAATAACGGTTTAACTTCGTTCACACAAGCTACAACCTCCCTTACTTACATGAAGTACACAATTGGGGGAACAACTACTTCTACAAGTACACTTGCTGTTGTTTCAAACACAATGACACTTGTAGGTAGTAAGCCAACAGTTACTGCTACACAGCCATCTGGCGTTGTTCTTACAACTGGTAACGTTGAGGTTATTGATGTAACTGTTTCTGCAGATTCTGCAGGTCCAATCACTCTCAATAGTTTGCCAATCGTTGCAACACTTAACAGTACCGGTGGATTGTTCACCGCTGCTGCAGCTGTTGTAAAGGATGGAAACAACAACACTGTTGCAACTACTGGTAGTTGTACATCGGCAATAACATGTACGGTTACGATTGCGTTTACTGGCGGACGTGAAATTACTTCAACTCCACAGACATTCAAGATCTTCCTTCCTGTTAGTGTCGTAGCTTCTACTTCGTCATCCCCAAATAACGCGGTTAACACGACGATTACACCGTCAAGTGCTGCGTTTAGCTGGACTGATACACAGGGTAACAACGGTACTCCAATCACGGAGGCCGCACCACTTATCTACAACTTCCCAACACTAACATCAAACATTCACAACTAATTGTTGATGATACTCTGATTGTTTAGTTAGGTAGCTAGTTAAGGTTTCCGAAACGAGAATAGTCTCAAATTAGGTTAATGCATCGCTTCAGAGAAATATCTCGAACGACGATTCAGCTGAATCGGCTCTTGGAGCAACAAAAATCTGTGCGAAACTAACCTCAATTCACCCGAAACGAGTGCGGTCCAAGCTAGCCAATTCCGTTGCTTCTGAGAAATATCTCGAACAAGGTACGGCTAACCCAAAACTACCCTCAATTCAACAAAAGCCCCGCCCCTCGCAAGAGGTGGCGGGGCTTTTGCGTACCTATTTTCCCACATACTCGCCAAGGCCTCGCCTATGTTTACATAGGCGAGGCCTTGGCGTAACATGTGTGCTCAAGAAACACTGAATGTCTGGCATTGTCCCACATAGGCGAGGCCTATGTACCGATAAAGTTATCCACATAGTCACCCATAGGCGAGGCCTATGGGTGACTTGTATATGGTAAAATATATAGCAATGATGAGAAAATTTAAATTTTCAATTGGCGAATATTACCATATATACAACCGTGGCACTGATAAGCGCACCATATTCATGGATGAGGAGGATCGTCAGAGGTTCTCTAATCTTCTCTATTTATGTAATTCCGAAAAGAACATAGTTTTTCGCGACATTCCCATAGGCGAGGCCTATGGGAATGAAAGAGGCGATACTTTAGTAGATATTGGTGCTTATTGTTTGATGCAGAACCACTTCCACCTGCTTATTCGCGAAAAAATGGATAGCGGTATAAGTATTTTTATGCAAAAACTTTTGACTGCATATTCGATGTATTTTAATACGAAATATAAGCGGTCAGGAAGTTTGTATGAGGGGCCTTTCCGTGCAACACACGTGAGTGAGGACAGGTACTTGAAATATCTTTTTGCTTACATTCACCTAAACCCGGTAAAGATTATTGATCCACAGTGGAAAGAGTATGGAATTAGCAATCGTGCTGTCGCTAAGGAACACCTCTCTAATTACTTGTATTCAAGCTACCAAGAGTACTTAGGCACCTTGCGTAAGGAATGGAAGATACTAAACAGACCCGCTTTCCCTGAGTATTTTACAGACCCACAAGACTTTGAGGGGTTTGTTGATGAGTGGCTTTCTTTTAAATCTGTTCCATAAACATACATAGGCGAGGCCTATGTATGTGCGTTTTAAAGCTAATGTGTCCCCATAGGCGAGGCCTATGGGGAAGTTATCCACAGTTGAAGGCGTAAAAATTAGGGGTTTTTATAGGGGGTTGGTAGAATTAAGGGAATTATATGAACGAAAATGTAAAAACGAATGTGAAGAAAATACTGATGTTGTTAGGGTTGACATTCGTAATTGTTTTCGGGGTGCTTATTTGGGTAGGGAACAACACAGAGAAACTCAATGAAAAAATTCGTGATTGGCAATCACAGAAATACGAGCAAGCGCTTCAAAAATATATAGACGAAATGAGGGCTCGGTATGCGGCAGATACTGATGGAGGGAAGACTCTGGAAGAAACTATCGATCTTTTTATTAACGCGCTCAAGGCAGGGGATATTGAAAAGGCAAGCAAGTATTATGTGTTAGAGAAGCAGGAAGAGGAGTTAAATTTTTTGAGAAAGATATCGATGGAAAACGGAAACGTGCAACAGTCACTTGAGTTCTATGTTGATTTAATGAAAAATGGAATTAAAAAATGCAATGATCAAATGGATCGGTGCACCATTTCCTATTACTATGTTTCGACGGAGGACAGAGTTCTAGGTGTCAAAGGAAGGAGTGAAAAAATTCTGGTTCCTGCTGGTGAGAAAAGTTTGAGGTCTGAAAGTTTTAGTTTTAACAGTTACGCGAACATTTGGAAGATTGGAGAATAAATTATGAAATTTTTTACTTACATTCTTTTGTTTGTGCTACCATTTACCACCTTTGCGTATGAGCCGACACAAACACACGCTAGCCTTACCGACCAGGTCGTTGAGTTTTACAATATTAAATCGGTAAAAAAGATATCGTCGACAGACAAGGAGCTTATAATCAATGGCGCGGTGGATGAGGATAATCCTGCGTCACGTGCACTTAACCATTTTTATGATCCAGTGCGCAACATCGGCATTGAGGGTGGACGCACGGCAAAAGATTGGGCGACAATTGATACTGTTGCCAATGACTATTCATGGAAAAAGACGATAGTGGCATATGCGCGTGGCGATATGCAAACGGCGTTTGCAGGGCTTGGCCATATTCTTCACCTCGTCGAAGACATGGGAGTGCCTGACCACACGAGAAATGATCAGCATTTGCCGTTTCTCGACCAAAATATGGGCGGACATAGTCCATATGAGGACTGGGGTATGAAGAACAAGAACCGCCAGACGATGCAGGGGTTTGCGCTGGAACTTGCGGAGTCAGGTGTTACACCAAAGCTCTTCCCAAATGTTGGCGAATATTTTGATTTTCTTGCGAGTTATTCAAATAAGAGTTTTTTTAGTAGGGATACGATTTATAGCGAGGATATTTACCAAGAACCAAAAATACTCAAGTATAGTGAAGGGTATGGATATGGGACTGATAAAATTCTTGACGAACAAGTCGTTTTGGTTAAAAAATCAGAAAATCAAGGAGTTATTGTCGATGTCTTAAGCGATTCTGACGATTCCTCAATCCTTTCCTCGTACTTTAGTCGGCTCTCACGGCAGATTATTCCAAGTGGCGCAGGTGTGATTGAACTTTTTTTCAATGAAGGTGAGAAGGCGCGTGTATTATATAATGCGGAACTTCTCAAAAGGCAACAAGCAGATGCACAGGCAAACGCCGAAATTGCGCAATCAATTTCCCAAAAGGGATTTATTGGTCTTGTATGGAGTGGCGCTGTATTTATTGTACAAGATAATTTACTGAGTCCGTTTAAAAGGTATGTTTTAAGGCCGATCGGTAGCGGGCTTGCATTTGCAGGCAGTTTTGTAACACAAGAAGGTACTGTAGCGGTAAATATTGGTCAATTTGCTACAGTTGCTACAGCAGGAGCAGTCAAGGATACTGCAGTTGCTGGAGGTAATTATGTAGCACGAAAAGCGGGAGAAGGGTTGACGATAATCCAGCAAACAGCTACTGATCTTCTTAATACCCCAGTTAATCCGCAGAGCCAGATGCTTGGACCGACGTTTGCAGTCAGTGATTCGATTTCACCACAACCTCAAACTGTTTTTATTTTTGAGCCGAAGGTGCAGGCGGGGACAAATGCGCCAAAGCTTGTGTTTGTGGGGGCGTTTGTGGGAGGGGCGACATCGCAAGTGCTTGGTTCACAAACGTCGACTTCTGGGGTGGAGGAGATAATAGTTGTTGAGGAAGCAATAGAAGCTACTGGCGCGGCCTTGGCCGCGCCCGCGTTATCTGCCCCTCAATGCGCGCAAACCCTCGCAACCGACGGGTGCCTCCTTGCTACAACAACAGTTCGTTTTGAGTGGCCAGCAGTTGAGGGTGCTGACCATTATTTAATCAACAAAAATGGTGAATTTGCGACAACTACTGACAGTTCACACGATATAACGATCAAGGACTTTTCAGACTATACGTTTGAAGTGGTCGCAATTGATTCTGAAGGAAACCCAAGCGCCACAAGCACGCAAGCAGTTTCAGTAGCCACAATCCCAATAGCAATCAATGAAATTGCATGGATGGGGACAGTCGCATCACCAAATGATGAATGGTTTGAAATTAAAAATAACACCTCACGTACAATTGACCTCTCGCAATGGGAACTTAATGCAAAAGACGGCACACCGCACGTAAAACTTGCTGGCACGATTAAACCACATGAATATTTAATTTTTGAACGTACGGATAACTCCGTTGTTAAGGACGTGGAAGCGCATGCAACCACAACGGGCGCATTGAATAATTCTGGCGAACAGCTGACACTTTCTCATGACGCTGTCGTTTTTGACCAAACTCCCGATGGTGAATGGGTAGCTGGCGCGACTTCCACAAGGCAAACAATGGAACGTTATTCCTCCCGAGAACCCGGCACAGACCCAGAAAATTGGAGTACCAATCTTGGGGACACACGAACACAGCAAGAAAGATATGACTGCTATCGCAAGCTTGATAAGCAGTTTAAAGATACGAGAGAGTGTTTTACTAAAGGGTTTATAAAGAATGGCACTGATGCAGACGGAAATGCAATAGGAGGAACCCCAGGCGCTCAAAATTCAATAAGTACTCTCGTTAACAAGGGCCAAAATATTACCGAAGATTTTACTTTGACTGCCGACGAAGAGGTGTATGTCATTCCAGATGGCGGGAATGTGTATGTAGATGCATCAAGCACACTTACAATTGAGCCCGGAGTTACGATATCATTTTATGGCGGTCAATGGGATGAAAAACAGATTATTATTGAAGGGACACTAGACGCCAAGGGCACTTCAGAAAATCCAATCGTATTTAATTCATTTTTTCCAAATAACCAGATCGGCGGCATACATTTCTCAGCAGGTGCGAGTACTAGCACAATGTCATATGTGCGAATGGAAAGCACTAATGGAATAATGCTTACAGACGGCGCAAAACTCAGCATACAGGACTCACAATTTGTGGATAATTATAGCGGTGTTGAAAGTGACGGTAAAAATACCGTGACCATCGAAAATACAAACTTTAAAAATACGGAAGAGGAGCCAGTATGGGCGTATAATGGTGGTTTTGTTTCAATTGCATCGTCAACAATCATTGACACAATAGATGGTGCTGCCATAGACGTATCTGATGGAGTGACTCTAAATGTTGGTTCGACGATAATTGATGGTGCTTACGATTGGGCGAATGCTGGTATTGAAGCCTATGGTTCAAATGTATCGATTACAAACTCAACGATTCGCAATACTATCGCAGAAGGAGTATCAGCATATTCTTCTAATGTGTTAATCGCAAGTTCAACCGTGAGTGATACCATGGAGAACGGTATGTATCTTTACAATTCTTCGTCGACCATTATTAATTCAACAATTGAAGACGTGGTGGGCTGGAGCGGGGTCTCTGCAGAAGGAGGTACAATATTGATTGCAAGTTCTACAATTAAAAATGTCTTGAACGACGGCATTGGGCTTTATGATTCAATCTCGACTATTTCAAATACAGTGATTAAGGACGGAACAGGGGATGGGATAGAAGTGCAGGGTGGTACGGCAACAATCACCAATGCAACGGTTTCAGGATTTGCTGGCAGCGGCATCCTGACCAGTTCTTTTGTGGAAGACGTTTTTACAGACGATGGTTCGTATAGCGGTTTGTGGACGATAGTCACATCAACAGTAGAATCAATAGTAATTACAGGCGGGGAAGTTGCAGGAAATGCAGTTGGAGTGGATGTTTCCTCGGCTGATAGCGCCATTATTAGTGATGTGTATATTCACGACAATGGAACAAGCGAAGCAGATAATATAGTCGGCTATCCATAGAGCGAAAAGGACTACCCTTTTTCGAGTTATCCACAGCATGACTAGGGGATTCCCTATGCGATTGGTACAATTATCATAGCTTTTAATAATTAAGTTAAAGTTAATCATTTTTAATAATATGGGAAATGTCATTACCAAAAAAACACTGATAATAATCATCGCGATTGTTGTGATTGGGTGGTTTGCATTGTCTGCGTTTAATAAGCCTTCCGGGACGGAAACGTGGAACCAAACAGCCACCACTACTACAGTAGTAGCAAAAGCTACCACGACGGTGAAAAAGACGACTGCGCCGGTGCCAGTTGCCAGCCAGCCGGTAACAATGAGTTACCAGAAAGCACTGGAAACCTACAAAGATAACCTCCGCCTCCAGCTTAGCGGTGCTGATTTTTGTCAGGTTTCTCCAAACAATGTGATGTATAAAAACGGCACAAGCATCATGATTGACAACCGCTCAGCCAAAACTAGAAACATCAAGATTGGAAGCACGGCGTATTCAATTGAGGGGTATGGCTTCAAGATAGTAAGACTTTCCAGCACTACACTGCCAGCTACATTGCTTATGGACTGTGGAACACAGCAAAATATAGCGAAGATCCTCCTTCAAAAATAGCCGTAGGAACCTTATAAAGACAGCCAAAACCCGACTTTTCTCGAAAAAGTCGGGTTTTGGCTGTCTTTTGTAAGACTACATAGGCGAGGCCTATGTAAGTAATGTTTCTTAAAATCGTGTTATAATCAAACAATGAAAGAAGTCCTAAAATCAATAATGGGATTTGTAGCTATTATTCTCGTTGGCCTTGCTGGCGTTACTGTGTCAAATGTAATGAAATTGGGGGAGATGAACGCCCTTATTATTACTGTTGACAACGTTACCAGCACACGCTAATATAAGCCCGAAGCCCGAAGAAGTAGGCTGTCACAGAAAAAAGTGACTTAAGTTCCTGCGGAGGTCGACTCATAGTCCTTAACCAAGGACTTGGCTTTCGGCCAGAACGCTCCGCGTTCTGGCCACTCAAAATTATAAAATATGGCAATTACAAAACAAAAGAAAGTAGAACTTGTTGCTGGGATGAAAGAACGCCTCGCAGACGCAAAGTCAATCGTTTTTGTTAACTTTAAGGCACTCCCTGTTTCTGAGACCAAGATGCTCCGCAGAAAGCTCTCAGCTGACAAGGTAGGATACTTTGTTACAAAAAAGACTTTGGCAAAGCGTGTTCTAGGCGACCTAAAAGCAAAGGGCGATATGCCAGAGCTTCCTGGGGAACTTGCAATAGCTTACGGAGAGGACCTTTTGGCTCCAGCACGTGAGACTTACGCTTTCCAGACGACAGCGCGCGACAAGGGTTCAATCTCAATTATGGGAGGAATTTTTGACGGAGAGTACAAAACAAAGGAGGAAATGATGGCAATTGCTATGATTCCACCGCTACAGGTGCTCCGTGGAATGTTCGTAAATATAATCAATTCACCAATTCAGCGTTTCGCTATTGCGATGGGAGAGATTGCCAACTCAAAAGGCGTCGTGCCTGTTGCTAAGGCAGTAGCAGAAGCACCTGTTGCAGAAGCTGTAGCAGAAGTAGTGGCTGAGGTTGTTGCCGAAACACCCGCAGAGGTAGTAAAGGAAGAAGAAACAACTGCGTAAATCAAATTAGAAATTTAACTATTAACAATATTATGACAGAAAACAAAGACGTAGTAATCCCTGCAAAGTTCAAGGACCTTGTGGAGAAAATCGAAACAATGACAGTTCTCGATCTTCACGAGCTTGTAAAGGTTCTTGAGGAAAAGTTTGGCGTTTCAGCAACTGCAGCCGCAGCAGCTCCAGCAGCCGCAGCCGCAGGCGCAGAGGAAAAGGACTCATTCAACGTAGAGCTTTCAGCTTCAGGCGACACAAAGATTGCTGTTATCAAGGTGGTAAAGGAAGTTCTCGCTCTTGGCTTGAAAGAGGCAAAGGACCTTGTAGACGCAGCACCTTCAATGCTCAAAGAGGGTATGAAGAAGGCAGACGCAGAGGAATTCAAGAAGAAATTGGAGGAAGCAGGCGCAAAGGTAACTTTGAAGTAAATTCAAAGTTACTAGCCTGCTTGGGAAAGGGCCGGAAAACGGGAGTTTTCCGTGGAGGAGAGCAAAAAGAAAAACCGCATCAGCGGTTTTTCTTTTTGTGCCGAGAAATGCTACAATAACCCCCATGGACACTCTCGGAAAATTATTTGGAAGTCAGGCACGTGTGAAGATTTTGCGCCTTTTTCTACTGAACCCGCAGGACGCATATGATGTGCCGATGGTTGCAGAAAAAAGTAAAACTCCTTTAGGGGAAGCTCGTCGTGAGCTCACCCTTCTCAAAGCAGCTGGTGTAATAACAAATAAGTCCTTCACAAAGGAAATCCCATCAAAAAAGAAAAATGCTAAGCCGACGAAGAAACGTGTGCAAGGGTTTCAGCTAAAAACAACATTTCCTCTCCTTTCGTCACTCAAAGGATTGATTGTTTCTGAAACACCGCTAAATCGCGATGAAATCGTGCGACGCTTCAAGGACGTTGGGAAAATCAAATTCCTCGCGATTTCAGGTATTTTTATAGACGAACCAGAAGCGCGCGTGGACGTGCTCATTGTGGGGGACGACCTCAAAAAACGCTCTATAGAGAACGTTTTGCGTACTATTGAGGCAGAAATAGGGCACGAGCTCTCCTATGGAGCGCTAGAAACATCAGAATTCCTGTATCGCGTGAGTGTGTATGACAAATTTGTGCGCGATGTGCTTGATGGTCGCCACGACACTGTTATTGACAAAATAGGCGCAGAGGAGGTCAAGCCTGTTCTGGGATAAGTTATCCACAGCCCTCTTCCATTCGCCATATCTATAATGGTATAATAAAAAAGTAGGAATCAGTCTCATCTGCTCGCCGGCGCAAACCGCAGGCGCTGTGCAGGCGGAATTGATTGCGAACAATTTTATTAGTATTAGTTTTTAACATAATGTTTACGCGCGAATGAATTAACGCATTCGCGTTTAGCAAATAAAAAGATATGCCTATTATTTCAGACTGGGGAGTACAGCTAAGCAGTGCATTCACTGGCATCGGTGTGCAGGTGTTGCAGTTTCTTCCAAAGCTTCTCCTTGCAATCATTATTTTTATCGCAGGATGGGTTGTTGGTTCAGTTCTATCCGATGTTGTTTCAAAGATCATCAAAGCGATCAAAGTTGATTCAATTTTGGAGAGCGCAGGCGCACGTGGCCTTTTGGACAAAGCAGGTTTCAACCTAAACACGGGGGCGTTCCTCGGTGGATTGGTTAAGTGGTTTATTATTATCGTCTTCCTCGTTACCGCTCTTGATATCTTGAAGCTCGAGGCAGTAAACGCATTTTTGACGAACGTTGTTCTTGGTTATATTCCACAGGTAATTGTTGCAACTTTGATTTTGGTTGTTGCAGCAGTTCTTGCTGATCTTTCTCAGAAAGTTTTGTCAGGTGGCGCTCGCGCTCTTGATTCAAAGCATGCTGGTATGGTTGGCGGTGTTGCTCGTTGGTCAATCTGGATTGTTGCAATCCTTGCGGCATTGAACCAGCTCGGTATCGCTGGCGGAATGATGCAGACACTTTTCACTGGTCTAGTAGCAATGCTCGCTCTTGCAGGAGGTCTTGCTTTCGGTCTTGGTGGCAAAGACGCAGCAGCAAACTACATCGAGAAGCTCCGTGGGGACATCTCGAATCGTCGCTAGTTTTTGGGGTAGAATATAGAAGTTAGAATTTGGAATAAATTCCACAGAAAAACCCGCCCAAAAGGCGGGTTTTTGTGTGTAGAAATAATTGTAATAGAACTATTAAATATGTATACTTTGTATAATGCAGGAACAAGTAACAGAATACGCAGGGTTTTGGATTAGAACATTGGCGAATATTATTGATTCATTTTTGATATTGCTGGTTACTTTCCCGCCACTCATCTATATTTATGGATGGGGATATTTTGATTTTGAACAAACGGGTTGGGTTGCAGGACCAGCAGAGATTATTATCTCGTGGATTTTGCCATCAATTGCTGTAATTATTTTTTGGTTGCAAAAACAAGCAACCCCTGGAAAGATGGCGGTAGGTGTAAAAGTTGTTGATGCTCTAACGAGAGACACAATGTCGGCTGGTCAGGCAATAGGTCGCTATTTTGCATATTTCGTTTCGCTCGTGCCCCTCGGGCTTGGCTTCATATGGATCGCTTTTGATAGCAAAAAGCAAGGCTGGCACGACAAATTGGCTGGAACTGTTGTGGTTAGGTCAAAAAAGAATTAACTTCAACATTTATACACGACAGAGTAAATAAATTATAATACTTATATATGTCTAAACTGGCAACATTGTTTTCTTTTAATGGCAGGATCCCTCGCAGCCAATTTTGGGGTGTATTTTACATGTTAATTTTGTTAACTTTCATTGTAGGATTTCCATTTGCTTTTATGGACGCTGTGGTAACAACTCCAACTGTAGGTGATGTTGATATCCTAGGTTTAGTGGGTTTTTCTCTCATTATTTTATTTATGGTCGTCATTACAACTACGACAGTAAAACGTTTTCATGATAGAGATAGAAGTGGATTATGGGCACTAATATCGCTGACAGGGATCGGGCTTTTGTGGGTAATTATAGAATGTGGTTTATTGAAGGGAACAGTTGGTCCAAATAGATTCGGAGAGAATCCTGTTTATAGGAAGGCCGTCACTACTCCATCGGAAAAATAGAACCAGAAAAACCCGCCCAAAAGGCGGGTTTTTCTGTGTACTTTGCGGGCATATTCCACATTCAAAATTCAATATTCGACATTCTCCCAATATCCTTGACTTCCTTTTTCTTTTGTATATAATGGCTGGATTGTTGCATATGAGCAAAACAAGGAATCTTAACCGGGATTAGAGAGGCCTTACCGCCCCTCTGTTGCCCGCGTTATGCGGGTTTTTTGTTTCCCAAAGAGGGCTCATCGACTGTTGATTGACAATAGGGAGTCTTTATAAAAATTTTCGTGATGAACCACGATTGTTTTGAGCGAGGCGAAGTGAAAACTTTGAGGCATATATTATATGTCGAAAAGGTTTCGCAAAGCCGCAGCCAAAATAGGCGTGGTGAAATAGAAATATTTTTGTAAGGTCTCCCGTTATTCTGTCACACACACCGTTAAGGAGGTCTTTGAGTGTGTGTAGACAGGCAGGTAAGAAACGCGCATCTCGCTCTGCTCGATGCTGACAATTGACATGTGACAACTGACAATTGACTTTCACCCAAACGCGCTTCGCGCGTTTGGGTGGGTCAAATGTCAAATGTTTTTGGTCAAATGTCGCGCCGAACAACGTGAGGTGCGCAGAACAAATAATGATTGTGGTTTTTAAATTTCCTAACAGGAAATATAAGAGCATATGGTGGATGCCTTGGTTCTAAGAGGCGATGAAAGACGTAGCATGGCTGCGATAAGCTTCGGGGAGGTGCCTAGCAACCTTTGATCCGGAGATCTCTGAATGGGGAAACCCCGCGACCGTAATAGGTCGTGACCTACATTTAAATGTAGGAGTATACCCAGGGAAGTGAAACATCTCAGTACCTGGAGGAAAATAAAAAAAGCCGCCGAATGGCGGAACATTTCCTGAGTAGCGGCGAGCGAAACGGAAATAGCCCAAACCTACTATTTATAGTAGGGGTTGTAAGGCAGAGACGTCGTATTTATACGAGAGGAGTTACAAAATGTAATGTTAGTTGAATATGCTGGAAAGCATAGCCCTAGACGGTGATAGCCCGGTAAACGAAAACCTTACATCTTCTTTGTTTCTGTTCTTGAGTACTTCGAGACACGAATAGCTCGGGGGAATCTACCAGAACTAACTGGTAAGGCTAAATACTCTTAGAAACCGATAGTGAACTAGTACCGTGAGGGAAAGGTGAAAAGAACCCCGGTGAGGGGAGTGAAATAGAACTGAAACCATATGCTTACAAGGAGTCGGAGCTGATCGTCCTACAGACGATACAATTGACTAAAAACATTTGACATTTGACTTGGATGCGCGAAGCGCATCTGTATCCCGTCAATTGTCAATTGTTAAATGTTACTTGTGTCGCCCGTAGGGCGATTGGTGACGGCGTGCCTATTGAAGAATGAGCCAACGAGTTAATGTATACAGCGTGGCTAAGCCCTTGTCGGGTGGAGCCTTAGGGAAACCGAGTGTGAATAGCGCGTTTGTTGTATGCATTAGACCCGAAGCCAGATGAGCTTACCATGAGCAGGGTGAAGTTTGTAGAAATACAGATGGAGGCCCGAACCGGTTGGCCGTGCGACACCATCGGATGACTTGTGGTAAGGAGTGAAAAGCTAATCGAATCTGGTAATAGCTGGTTCTCTCCGAAATATGTTTTGGCATAGCGTCTAGCGTACCCTCTGGGGGTAGAGCACTGGAAGGGTTAAACAGGGAGCAATCTCGTTAACCCTATCAAACTCCGAATACCAGAGATTAAATACTAGGCAGTAAGACTACGGGGGCGAAGCTCCGTCGGTCAAAAGGGAAACAGCCCTGATCTCAAGTTAAGGTCCCAAAATCTACGCTAAGTGTACTTAAGGAGGTGGAGTTTCTCAGACAGTGAGGATGTTGGCTTAGAAGCAGCCATCATTTAAAGAAAGCGTAACAGCTCACTCACTAAGAGACTCTGCACCGAAGATAATCGGGACTAAGCGTAGTACCGAAACTGAGGGTTCTCTCGTCTTTAGAGATGGGGGAGCGGTAGGAGAGCGTTCATGTCTGCGCTGAAGGAGAAGTGTGAGCAACTCTGGAGCGGCATGAAGTGAGAATGTTGGCACAAGTAACCACAATGCGGGTGAGATCCCCGCACGCCGTAAGAGCAAGGTTTCCTTTGCGATGTTGATCAGCGAAGGGTTAGTCGGGCCTAAGGTGATAGCGAAAGCTGAAGCCGATGGACATAGGGTTAATATTCCCTAACTTTTTATTTGTGCGATGGAGTGACGAAGGTTAGTATGCCTTGCGCATTATTGGATTTGCGTTTGTGTCATCAGTGTGATTCTTAGGTAAATCCGGGAGTCTGGTTTTAATACCGACCGCAAGTGAAGCAGAAATGCCTAGGTTCGCCTAGTGCAGATAAGGCAAAGCAACTTTCCGAGAAAAGCTTCTAAGCATAACAAATAAAAAACCGTACCTAAAACCGACACAGGTGCTCGAGTCGAGTAGACTAAGGCGAACGAGTGATTGCTTCTCAAGGAACTCGGCAAAAAAGCAGCCGTAACTTCGGGATAAGGCTTGCCTCCACCACTTTGCGTTTAAAGTTAACAAAATTAATTCATTTACTTTGTCGCTACGAATTTTTTGTCGGTCAATGTAGTTAACCTACATCTTCCCTAAAAAAATTCTATGCTCCTCGTAACTAAATCAATTTTCTTAATTTAAAAATAAATTAAGTGATGGAGTCCGAAGAATGAGAAAAAATGTAATGATGCTTAATCGTTACATGTATCGAGAGATAAGTTTGTCAGATCTTTGTTTGGACTCAGGTGCCCTGCTTCAAAAAACTTTACATAGTTTCAAGAAAATTTCTAGCGAGACAAAGAGAAAAATATGAAGCACATAAGTATGTGTTGAAGATTTTTCTCAAAGTCGTAGCTGAAATTTGTTGATAATATGTAATGAATTTTTGAAATAGGGTGCCATACTACTTTGAAAATAAAGTGGTGGAGGCCGCAGCGAAAGATTTCCTGCCAACTGTTTACCAAAAACACAGCTCCATGCGAACTCGTAAGAGGATGTATATGGGGTGACGCCTGACCAATGCCAGAAGGTCAAATACGGGTGGTGATATGACTTCGGTTGTATTGCTGGCTTGTATAAGCCCTGGTGAATGTCGGCCGTAACTATAACGGTCCTAAGGTAGCGTAATTCCTTGTCTGGTAAGTTCAGACGTGCACGAATGGCGTAATGAGTGGGAAACTGTCTCGAGAAGCAGCTCGGTGAAAATACAATACCGGTGAAGATGCCGGTTACCTGCAGATAGACGAAAAGACCCCGTGAGCTTTACTATAGCTTAATATTGAATATGTTTTGTGTCTGCGTAGCATAGTTGGGAGACTTTGAAGCGCCCCTTTCGGGGGGCGTGGAGTCAACAGTGAAATACCAACCTTACTTGAGGCATATTCTAATCTGTGCGGAAAAAACGCAAGGAGACAGTATTTGGCGGGTAGTTTGAGTGGGGCGCTCTCCTCCTAAAAGGTAACGGAGGAGTCTATTAAGGTCCTCTAGGCGCGAATGGAAACCGTGCCGATAGCGTAATGGCAAAAGAGGGCTTAACTGCAAGACGGACATGTCGAGCAGGTGCGAAAGCAGAGCATAGTGAACCGACGACACGCTTTAGATGCGGTCGAAGATTAACGGATAAAAGCTACCACGGGGATAACAGGCTAGTTCTGCCCAAGAGTTCATATCGACGGCAGAGTTCGGCACCTCGATGTCGGCTCATCTTATCCTGGAGGTGGAGAAGCTTCCAAGGGTTTGGCTGTTCGCCAATTAAAAAGATACGTGAGCTGGGTTCAAACCGTAGGGGGGAAGGAACAATTGACATTTAACTTTTGACAATTGACAAAGAATTTTTCGCTTTTGAATTAGCAAATTCACTTACGTGTCGAAAAATTCTTCAGTCACATGTCAATGGTCACCTGTCACATGTTCGTCCCTCCTTAGTTTGAACCCGAGGCGATGAGACTAAACTCATCAATAATGACATCAATAATCACGGCGGCTATGCACAGTGATGTACATAGACAAGTTGACTAATTTCGGGAAAACCTAAGCGAGAAATCGTATGGCAATTCCGAGGGAAACAATGGAGATCATTGTGCCCGTAGAGACTAAACGTCAGCACTCTCAGTAAAAATGAGAAGATGCTATAGTCCGATCCCTCTTGAAAAAGAGGTTCATACGGTTTGGAGACCAGAGTATGATGTAAAACACTAATGCGTGAGACAGGTTGGTCTCCTATCTTCTGCAGGCGTTGAATTTTGAGGGGATTTGCTCCTAGTAAGTAATTGCTACTTTCATGAGTAATCATGATTGAAAATGCTGCTCATAACGGTGAAGCCTTCATATGTTTTTGGTTCGAGAATTGTATCACTTGAGGTCCTTGTGGTATAATTTGCTTGAGGACCAGAACCTCTTTAAGGTAATACCGTGGGAAGTCGCCGAAGCACCAGTTTGGTGCTCGGTTGACCCCGTAACGACTTACGTTGAAAGATACGTAGACTCATGCGTTGAGGAATCATTTCTATGAAAATGACTGCTCGCATGGGTAAGATGCAGCCCTCCTTTCATTTGTGAAAGGAGGAAGGTATAGTCTGCGCTCCTAGAAATAGGGGAGAAAGACATCTTCGGATGTTTTAGTGACGAGAGGACCGGAGTGAACTGACCTCTGGTGTGGCTGCTGTCCTGCCAAGGGCACCGCAGCGTAGCTATGTCGGGAATGGATAACCTCTGAAAGCATCTAAGAGGGAAGCCAACCCCAAGATCAGAATTCGTTTGAGGCCCGTAAGAGATGATTACGTTGATAGGCTCTATGTGTAAGACGAGTAATCGTTTCAGCAGAGGAGTACTAATACGCCGATTCCTGGTGGGAATTTGAAAATCACAATCATTATTTGTTAGAGCTTAACTTGCAAAAAATTTACGTATACGAGAAACGAAATATTCGTAGCGAAAAATTTGAAAATCGAAGAACTTTACAAGCGTAAGGTGATGAGATTTGCGAATTTTGTAGCAGAATATTTCGTTTTAGAGTAGGAAATTTTTTGGAAATTATGCTCATGTTTTTACCTAAAAATTGTATATCTACACACATCGGGATGTAGCTCAGGAAATCTTGTCATGCTTCGCGCAGTTAGGATGGTAGAGCACTCGCTTCGCGCCGTTGGTCTTCGGACCAAAACCCTTTCAGGCTTGCCTGATACTGCCGTTGATAAGACGGAGGAAGATGGGAAATTGCGCGAAAGAGCGAGAGGTCGGTGGTTCGAATCCATCCATCTCGACCATTTCAGTAATGAAATGGTGATGTACAAAAACAAAAAAATACACGATTGAATATTTAGTTCTGGTGGTTTGGCGCTGTGGTCACACCTGATCTCATTCCGAACTCAGAAGTTAAGCGCAGTAGCGGCGATGATACTCGTAAGGGGAAAGTAGCTTGCCGCCAGAACTAAGGATTCAATCGAGGTAAAAGAGAAAAAGGGCGCAAATTGTAAACAATTTGCGCCCTTTTTCTCTTTTTATGTTGCTACATGGTATGATATTCCCTATGGACTGGTCTCAAAGGCGAAAGATTTTATACGCGGTCGGATTTGCGGTCATTGTTGTTTTACTTGCATCGTATCCAGCGTACCTGCTTTTTTATAAGGCGCCAACTTGTTTTGACATAAAACAAAACGGCGAGGAAACTGGTGTTGACTGTGGCGGTGGGTGCGCGCTCATGTGCGCTATTGATGTAAAACCTCCACGCGCAGTGTGGGCAAAAGTTTTTCCAATAAATAGCAATTACGATATTGGTGTGTATGTGGAAAACGTTAACGTGAATGCCGGCATAAGGAACGCTCATTATACAATTCGTGTTTTTGATGATACTGGGAAAGTGCTTTTGGAAAAGAAAGGAGCGACCGAGCTTGCTCCAGCGTCAACACTTCTTCTTTTTGAAACAGGAGTCACTTTTTCGGGCGCTCCAGCCCGCGTTGAGATTTCATTTGATTCAGAGGATTTGGCAAATTGGAAAAAGGCCACAACTGCGCCGTCTCCTGTAGTGACGAAAAATCAAAGTCTTAAAAATGTTGACACAAAACCGCGCTTTGACGCTGTGCTTGTAAATACCGACCCGGTTAACGATGTTGAGAAACTTTCTCTAGGCGCTATTATTTACGATTCATCCCGCCATCCTGTTGCTGTGTCAAAAACGTATGTTGACCGTATTTCCAAGGGAGGGGAGCACAACATTTTCTTTACATGGCCGAGCGCGCTTGGAAGCTCTCCAGACGGCTACATTACAGAAATTATAGTCACTCCTCGCGCGATTTTTGCTGAGTAGCAGAACAATAACATGCAAGTTTTTATGCTTATACGCGAGGTTTTTTCTCGAAAGGCATCCATTGACTGGGTGCTTCTTTTGGCTTCATCTGCGATAGTTTTTTTCGGTCTCGTCACAATGAATGCGTTCACAGGCGATAATCTTTTTTTTGAGAAACAACTTATTTCGTTTGGCGTTGCAATTGTCGCATTTTTTCTAGCTACGCGGGTTGATACTGATATGCTAAAACGCACAAATGTTTTGGTCACTCTGTTTATCATAGTTAGTACGTTACTTTTGGTCCTATTTGCTGTTGGGCATACTGCAAAAGGCGCGCAAAGTTGGTTCAAGATTGGTCTTTTTGCTTTTCAACCGGCTGACGCGATGAAACTCCTTTTGGTGCTTATTCTCGCGAAATATTTTTCTCGTCGGCATGTGGAGATTGCGAATTTTCGTCATATTATGGTTTCTGGAATTTATGCTCTTATCCCGTTTGTCCTTGTTCTACTACAGCCAGACTTTGGCTCAGCGATGATTATATTTTTTATCTGGTTCGGAATGATTCTCGTGTCTGGGGTTTCAAAAAAGCATCTCGCATTTGTTTTTCTTGTCGGCGCAATAGTGTTCGCAGGGCTCTGGATGGAGGTATTTAAACCGTATCAAAAAGCGCGCATTCTCACATTCGTGCACCCAATGTCCGATATTCGCGGTTCAGGATACAATGCGTATCAGTCCACCATCGCGGTCGGTTCGGGGCAGATTACCGGCAAAGGGGTAGGGTATGGGACGCAGTCGCATCTGAGATTTCTTCCTGAATACCAAACGGACTTTATTTTTTCAGCGTTTGCGGAGGAGTGGGGGTTTGTAGGCGTGCTTATTCTGTTCGGGCTTTTTGCGGTGATAGTTGGGCGTATTTTGATGATAGCGCTCGTTGGCGCGACAAATTTTGAAATGCTTTATGGCGCTGGTGTCGCTGTTTATATTATTTCGCACTTTGTTGTGAACATAGGAATGACGATAGGCCTCCTGCCTGTAACTGGTGTGACAGTGCCGTTTATGAGCTTTGGCGGTTCGCATTTGCTTATTGAATTTGTCGCGCTCGGACTTCTCGTAAGCATGAAAAAGAGCGCTCGAACCACACATAGGAGCGCCCTTTCCAACGAGTTTTTAGGGGTTTGATCTTTTTGAGGGATTACCAAACTGTTGTTGCTGTGTAGTTATCAGTGAGCTGTAGCGCCCATGTTGGGCGGTTTGGGTCGTAAAATTGAGTATTTACAGCAGGATAGGAATCTTGCTCAAGCGAACAATGAGAAAGAAGTTTATAGTGTAATCCGTCTGATCTGTACAAATAAGCGCGATACCAACCTCCTGTTGTGCAGTCTGGGCTTGCCCCACCGCGAGGGTCTTTTGGAAGTGAAGGAATCAGTTTTGCTGTAACAATATTAGGGACCCAGTCAGCGTTGTATGGAATTATGTCGCCTTGTTCAGAAGATAACCATGCCCCTCCTGTGCTTGGGTATGAGCCATTTTCCGTAAAATAGCGAGTTATTGCCTTGTTTACCTCAAGGAGTTGGGTCTTGCGCGCTGCGTCATTTGTTTTTTTGCGCGCGCCCGTCAACGATTGCAAAACAACTCCAGAAAGCACGCTGATAATCGCGATAACCACAAGGAGCTCAATGAGCGTAAAACCGCCGGAATTTTTCCGCAAAAAACTAATGCTGGCAAGAAGTTTTTTTCTGTTTAGGGTGTTCATGATTATTTTATTTTTTGCATTTCCTTTAGAACTTTTAGTTGTGCCATTATTTCTTCCGTGCTTTGCTTAGATGGAACATTCTCTCCCAAAATTCCAGCATATAAAAACATTGCGATACCAAATAAAATCGCGGCAATGCCAAGAATTACAAAATTCCCAGTCGCTTTGTCGTCAATGCCAGCTTTCTCAAGAAGTTTTAAAAATGGTCCCTGCTTTGCAACAGGAACTTCAAATGTCCCAACTTTTAATCCAGATGCTTTCAGTCCCTGAAAGTCTTTATCATCTTCAAATTCTATTCCTTGCATACCGTTCATTATAGCAACCCTAATTTCTTGTGTAAAGAGAAATTGTATCTTTGAGAACGCGCGAGAGAGAGAATTCGGCGAGAACGCGCTCGCGAAGCGTTTCGGCGAAACGCTTCGCGAGCGAGTGGCCTGCCACAAGCTTTTGAATCGCTTGCGCAATTCCGCTTGAGTCTCTGGCGGTAACAAGTAGCCCAGTCTTCTCGTTCTCAATAACCTCTGGGATGCCACCTGCTTGCGAGGCAACCACGGGGAGCCCTGCAAGTCCGGCTTCAAGAAGAACAAGCCCTAATGCTTCAGTAAGCGAAGGGAGGAGGAATAGGTCAAAAGCTCGCAAATATCGCGATGCATCATCCACGAACCCCAGCAAAAATACTCGTCCTTGGAGATTGTGGAGCCCCACAAGTGCCTCCAGGCGCTCTTTTTCCTCACCTCCACCAAGAATGAAATAATAAAGATTTGGATTTTCAGGCACTAATTTTGCAAACGCCTCAATTGCATAAGTTAAACCTTTGCTTTTGTGTAACTCGGCGATAGTGCCGACAACAAACGCTTTTTCCGGAATGTGAATGTTCGCTTTTGCAAAAATCCGTTGACGAGCTGTTTCGCGCGAGAGAAAATTAGGCTCCTTGATTCCGTTTTTAATTACTGAAATTTTGCCAGCTATAAGTGGCCAATTTTTTGTATTATTCTTCACCGCATCTGAAACAGCAATCGTATTATGCGAAAGCATTACCGTAATCCACGAAAAAAATTTTATGATGAGTCTTTGCCACACTGGGCGCTCCTCATTAAAAGCCCAGCCGTGCGCAGTGAATACAATTTTTGGCACTCCTGCAAGGCGGGCGGCGAGAGCCCCCACTCCACCCGCCTTTGCGCTGTTCAAATGCACGACCTCTGGCTTCTCCTCGCGAAACATTCTCCACAATTCAAAAAATGCTGAGATGTCGCTCCACGGGTTTACATCGCGCGCGAGAGAAAAAATAGGGATAACTCGGATATTCTCAGAGTGAAGTTTTTGAATGAGGATGCCTGATCCGCCAAGAGCAACAGCAACATCAAATCGGTCTTTTGGAAGCCCTGTCGCAAGGTCAAAAACATACTTTTGCGCCCCGCCAAAATTGGATTTCGTGATTACAAAAAGAACCTTTATTTTCTTGGTATTCTCTGGCATCGTTCTGGAATTATACTCTATTTATGCTAGGATGTTTAGGTCATGAAAATCCTAAATCGTCGCGAGCCCATCATACTATTTGCGGGGGACTTAATGGCGTTTTCTATAGCGCTTTGGGTTGCTCTAGCTCTTCGTTATGGGGCTATCCCATCCGCGGACCTTTTAGCTCAACACTGGGCGCCTTTTTCTTTCCTTTTCATATTATGGATATTTGTGTTTTTTGTAGCAGGGTTGTATGAAAAACACACTCTTGTTTTCAAGGGCAAACTTCCATCGCTCATTCTAAACACTCAAGTTGCGAACTCGCTACTCGCTGTCGTCTTCTTTTATCTGCTTCCGTCGTTTGGTATCACTCCAAAAATAGTTCTTGCTGTTTACCTTGTCGTCTCATTCCTCCTCATTATTATTTGGCGCGTGTCTATTGTTCCTCGTTTTGGTTTTCGTAATCGTGAAAATGCAATCCTCATCGGCGCTGGAGATGAAATGCAAGAACTTAAAGAAGAAATGAACGGCAACGAGCGTTACAATCTAAAGTTTGTTTCATCGGTAAACCTAAACCAGCTGGACGGTATCGCTTTTCAAGAAGAAGTGGTGGAAAAAATATACAGCGAAGGAGTTACTTCTGTTGTCATTGACCTAAAGCACGAAAAAGCAGACGCGATTTTGCCGTCGCTTTACAACCTTATTTTTTCAAATGTGCGTTTTTTGGATATGTACAAGGTGTATGAAGAAGTTTTCGACAGAGTTCCGCTTTCGCTCGTGGGCTATAATTGGTTTCTGGAAAATATTTCTTTTTCACCGCACACAATGTATGACACATTGAAACGAATGATGGATGTCGCAATAGCGAGCGCTCTTGGCATTGTGTCTCTCATTTTTTACCCATTTGTGTTTGTAGCAATCAAACTAGAGGACGGAGGACCGGTTTTCATAACACAGGAACGCATCGGCGCGGGCAATCGCATCATCAAACTTTGGAAATTCCGCAGTATGCGTGGAAGCGACGCGGGGAAGTGGGTGACCGAGGGTGATGACCGCATCACACACGTCGGCAAATTTTTGAGAAAGAGTCGCATAGACGAACTCCCTCAACTTTGGAATATTATTCGCGGAGACCTCTCGCTCATCGGGCCACGCCCAGATATTGTGGCGATGGGCAAAAAGCTCGCAGACGAACTTCCGTATTACACAGTGCGGAACCTCATCAAGCCGGGACTTTCTGGTTGGGCGCAAATAAAGCAAGACATCGCTCCACAGTCATTGGAAGAAACACGCGAGCGTCTCGCCTACGATTTGTACTACCTAAAAAACCGCTCATTCATCCTTGATCTCACTATCGCGCTCAAGACGATGAAAACACTTCTTTCGCGGACGGGAAAGTAGGTTTTGACACAAAAGCCCTTCTGTGATATGGTGTGGACTGATTAGCGAAAGCTTTTCTTGGTGGTTTTTGTACTTTTGATTAACTAAAAAAGAAGGAGTAACGTATGCCGAACCCAGAAGGTGTTAAATTCAAGGCAGCAAAAAGAGAAGAACGCCTCACTAGTTTGAAAGACCTCACTCCAGGTCAAGTGTTTCGCTTGCCGAGCGTTAACTATGAAGAGGCGGTAGGCGGTGATGACCCAGGTGGTTGTTTCTACTACGTCGACGTTCAACCCATCAAAAAGGAGGATGATGGATTGATCTCTGTGGTCTCTCTTGACTGGAAGAACAAGAGGAAACTTCCATTTGATACAAAGGTCCATTCCCATCGTGTCGATATCGCATTTCACCCTTGCCCGGACGTGTAAAGGCAATCCGGCAAAAAGCCCCACTACGTGGGGCTTTTCTATTTTTTCTAATAATTATGGTAGAGTAGTGAGATATGGAAAAACAGCTAACACTTTTTATCACCGGTGGTGCTGGCTATGTCGGCGCGATGCTCGCGGAGCAGTTTTCAAAGCGCCCAGATGTAAAAGAAATTATTTGCTTGGACAAGGAAGCAGAGCCAGAAATTTTTCTTACCAATCCAAAAATAACTTATATTCGCGCCAACACTTCCGACGGCACATGGCAGGAAAAAGTACGCGCAAAGAAACCAGACATCGTGGTGCATACTGCGTGGCAGATTCGCGAAATGTATGGAGACAAAGAGAAGCAATGGAAGTGGAACGTAGACGGCTCACAAGCAATTTTTAATTTCGCATTTTCACTATCAAGTGTGAAGAAACTTATTTACTTTTCTACTGTTGCTTCGTATGGTTCGTATCCGGAAAACACGATTGACCACTTCTTTACAGAAGCCGAACCATTTAGAAAAACCGACTATTTGTACGCCGAGGAGAAGCGTATAGTTGAGGAAAATCTAGAAAAAACTTTCAAAGAGTTGAAGGAGAAAGCGCGCGTGGAAACACAGGTGTTCATTATCCGCCCAGCAGCAATCACTGGCCCTCGCGGTCGCTACGCGCGTATTCGCTTCGGGCTTCAGTCTGCGCTTTCGGGCTCGCTCAAAGGGCAGAAATCTTTTGTGTATGACATGGTGTCGCTCATGGTTTCGTGGGTACCAGTAACTCCAAAATGGCTTCGCCAATACACACACGAGGACGACATCACCGATATGGTGGGGCTTTTCTCGTTCAATAATCTCAAAGGTGATTACGAAGTATTTAACGCAGCACCTCCTGGTCCCGCAGTACTTGGCCCAGATATGGCAAAGGCAGTAGGTAAGAGGATGCTTCCGATACAGCCGTGGATGGCGCGCCTTGCTTTCTTTTGGTTCTGGCACATCACGCGCGGACGTATTCCTACATCAAAAGGTAGCTGGAAAGGGTATTCGTATCCGATAGCGGTGGATGGCTCAAAAATTACGAAGCAATATGGGTTCAAATACAAATATGAATCCGGCGAAGCGTTTGTGAAAACTGCTGGACGATATGAAGCAGACGCCATAAAATAAATACATAGGCCTCGCCTTGGGGCACCCCAAGGCGAGGCCTATGTAAACTATGTAAAACAAAATGAACGAAGCAATATTCAATTATTTCTACAGTTTTGCGCACAGAAGCCAATGGCTTGATTTTGTGATTAGTTTTACAGCAGAGTGGTACGGACTAATAATCCTCACAGTGTTGTTCGTGTATCTTTTTAAGCATAAAGATAATTTAAAAAAAGGAGTAACGGATTTGGTTGTGGTGAGCGTTACCGCAGTTTCCGCATGGTTCATCGCGCATTTTTTTAAAGATGTTTTTCATACTCTCCGCCCGTTTGATGTGAGTCCGGCAATAACTCCGCTTGTTTCAGAGAGCGGGTACGCATTTCCTTCTGGTCACGCTACTTTTTTTATGGCGCTCGCGTCGTCGCTTTGGTTTTACCACAAGCACCTCGCAATATTTTTTGGCATTTCTGCAGTCCTTATCGGGTTTGCGCGCGTTTCCGCAGGTGTACATTGGCCAGTTGATATTCTTGGCGGGCTCTTCCTCGGCTATGCGATAGGGACCACGCTCCACAAGCTCATTGTCTCAATGACCGAAAAGATTGGTAAGTAAATTATCCACAGTTTATTTTGAGTAAGTATAAATAAGGGGTATACCCCCACACCTACTTTTCTTAATGGTTGGGTCTTGTTAAATAGTTATCTACAGCAAACTCTAAATAAATCACAGTATAGACTATGAAAAAAGTAGGTGTGGGGGTATACTTAGGTCGTGGAACCAGAAATCGCAACACCAATTTCTAGCAAGAAAAAGTTTTTTATAATCGCGGTTGTTGTTTTGGTTGCCCTCGGTATAGCTGGGTATCTTTTTATGCAAAAAGATACCCCAGAGCCAGCACCAGAAGAGAAAGCTTCTTTACCAGTTAAAACCCAAGCGCAAATAGAACAAGAAAAACGAATTGCAGAAATGGTACAAGCAATTCCAAAAGACACAATGACACAAGCAGAGAAAAGCCAATTAGTAAAAAGTATCCCTAAAAAAACCACACTCTCAGCTGAAGAACAGGCGAGACTCCTTCAGGCAATACCACCAAGTCCTACACAATAATTTTTAATAATATTATGAAAACACAATTATTTGATGCTCTAAAAGTTTCCGCACTTGCTATAGTCATTTCATTTGGGCTAAGTTACGCCTTCGCGTGGACTGCTCCAACAGCAACTCCGCCCACTGGAAACGTTTCAGCGCCGATAAACACAGGGACTGATCTGCAAACAAAAGCTGGGAATCTTACTGTAGCAAACCTTGGAGCTAATACAATCACCCTTACTGGAACCGCGACTGTAAACGATGTGTACATTACATCTATTGGTAAATGGGCATCAGAATTATTTCCTGTTAATCTCGTTAATGGGCAACATACTGCTTCCCAGTGCTCTGGTCTCGGTGGTTCAACCGTTGATATTACAGGAGGTAAGTTGTGTAAGCTCGCTGGCGCTTCCTGTCCGGCTGGGTGGGTGAAATATCAGAGTTGGTCAACAACAAGTAATATAAATACAAATTATATCGTTAATGGCGCTCCCAAGGTGTGTACTAGGGTGGTCCGTATATGCTCCTCTCTTAGTCACACATGGGCAAATACAGCACAGGAAAGTGTTACTTGTAGTTATTCTAATGAGTATTGCGGTCAGGAAAGTACTACGACTTCAACCGCTGTCATTACAGAAACGGGCTGTTATTAGTTGATAGTGGTTGATTGCACAAAGCCAAAAGTGAGGTCATGTACCTTTGATTCCCTTGCGCATAATTACAGTTTTTGATATAGTACAAGATGTACAAAAGGTACATTTTGAATATATTTAAATATTATGAAAATCATTTCTTCAACCGCAATGCGCAAAGATATCGCCGAGATAATCAACGAGGTCAAATATACTGGCCAAGTTTTTGGTGTTGGGCGCAGGAACAGGATTGAAGCAATCCTTATGAAGTACCCAAGCCACATAAATTTGAGGCTAGATGAGATAACGAACATAAATGCAAATTCAACAAGTTTTGAGTTTCTGAAAGATGAGCCCGATCTTTATTCAGTGAAAGATATAAAGAAAAGACATGCCTAAAAAGGGAACAATTGTTCTCATTCCGTTTCCTTTTACCGACTTGTCGTCACACAAAGTGCGCCCAGCGGTGGTTCTATCGCACATGCTAAAAGGTGATGATATTGTTGTTGTGTTCATCTCATCACAAAAACCGAAAAAGAAAGAGCCAACTGATGTTTTGATTGTTTGCGAAAGTAAGGGGTTTAAAGAAACAGGACTCAAGGTAGATTCAGTTGTCCGTGTTTCTAAAATTGCGACGCTTGACAAGAAAATTATGCTCGGCACTCTCGGGTTTGTGAGCAAGGATACTAGTAAGGAAATTGATGCGAAGATGCGGATTTTGTTTGGAATATAGTTATTTCTATTGCAAAAGCCTTCAAAATCTGTAGAATTAACCCATTATGTGGAAAACACGAATTGGAGCGATACTTTTATTGATTATTGGCGCAGGAATTGGGTATTTTATTTACGCTTCTGAGCCAAAGCTCCACGAGGGCAAGACAGTCAGCGGACAGGCTTTTGCGGAAAAGTTCCCATTTAAGCTCGGCCTTGACCTCTCCGGCGGAGTTCAGCTTGTTTATCAGGCAGATGTAACTTCTGTAAAACCAGGCGAGGTAAAAAATGCGATGGACTCGCTCCGTGATGTTATTGAACGCCGTGTAAACGCATTCGGCGTTTCCGAACCAATTGTTCAAATTCAAGAAAAAGGCGGTATCACTGGCCCCGTTGAGGAGCGCCTACTTGTGGAGCTTCCTGGTGTGACGGACGTCAAAAAAGCCGTTGATATGATTGGGCAGACTCCAAAGCTTGAGTTTATGACGGAGCGTTCAAAAGCAGAGTTAGACGCATACAACAAGGCGCTTGAAAAACTTCAGGCAGACCAGACAGCAGGGAAGCCACTAAATATTCCCGCAGTCGTTCTCGCAGGGCCATATAAACCAACAGAGCTCAATGGCCGTTTCCTAGAACGCGCAGTTCTTGAGTTTGACCAAACAACTCGTGAGCCTATTGTTTCAATTGTTTTCAATAAGCAGGGCTCGGATTTGTTTGCGGAGCTAACTAAAGCAAATGTTGGCAAGACAATCGCTATTTATCTAGACCGCGAGCTAGGCAACCCAGAGCCAATCTCTGCGCCTGTTGTTCGCGAGGCAATCCTCGGTGGCAAAGCGCAAATTACCGGCAAGTTTACCGCTCTTGAAGCAAAGACACTCGTTGGCCGTCTAAATTCTGGCGCGCTTCCAGTAGACAAGCTTGATTTGCTTTCTACACAAACTATTTCCGCGCCACTAGGAGCGCAGGCTCTTATGGCTGGCGTATGGGCTGGAGTGTGGGGTCTTGTGATTGTTGCAGGCTTTCTTGTTCTTTGGTACCGACTCCCAGGGTTGGTTTCAGTATTTGCGCTCGCAATTTATGTCGTCATTATGCTCGCGCTCTTTAAGTTTTTGGGCGTTACTTTGACCGCTGCGGGTATTGCCGGCTTCATTCTCTCAATGGGTATGGCAGTTGACGCAAACATTCTCATTTTTGAAAGAACGAAAGAGGAGCTCCGCAAGGGGCACGGTGTGCACGAGGCGCTTCGCGAAGGTTTTGCGCGCGCGTGGACATCCATTCGTGACTCAAATATTTCAAGCATTATCACCGCGATTATTCTCTTCTGGTTTGGCACAAGCTTGATCAAAGGCTTCGCGCTCACATTTGGTCTCGGTGTTATAGTTTCAATGTTCACAGCAATCTCAATCTCACGCACACTTCTCTTCGCATTGCCATTTAACGGACACGGAGTAGTGGTACGAACTCTGTTTGGCAGTGGTTTCTTTAGGCTAAAATAAGGAGCATCGCGACTATATTTTACCTAACCCAGTTAAATGATTTCAAATTAAAAAGATAAATAAATATTATGACAAAATCACATAACAGTAGTAAGAGATTCTCAGTTGGTTTAACAGAGAATTTGAAATCAAGATTTGTGGGCGCCCACAAATCTTATTTAACCGGGTGTAGTTTTACTAACCTCGCTTTGCTCGCTAAGAAAAACTAACATGTTCATCGTAAAATACCGAAAAATTTTCTTCACCATCTCAATCATAACGATTGCGCTCTCTTTCTTTGCAATGGCAACAAAGGGTTTCAACGCGGGCATTGATTTCAAAGGTGGTTCAATCATTGAAGTTTCGTATGACAAACGTCCAGATGTAGAAACTCTTACAAAAGCTCTAGAAAAAGCTGGTTTTGAAGGCGCGCGTGTCCAAATGGCAGGGGAGAGCGATGTGATGGTCAAAACTCGCGCTCTTTCAGAGGTGGAACGTCAGAATCTCTCTAGTACGCTTGCTATCAAAGGTCTCCAGATGGAGGAAAAGCAGTTTAGCTCAATCGGGCCAACTATCGGCAAGGAGCTCCGCTCAAAGGCGTGGTACGCCATAATTCTCGTAATTCTCGGCATCGTGCTCTTTATCGCGTACGCATTCCGCCATGTGTCAGAGCCAATCTCATCTTGGAAGTACGGTATGATTACTACAGCAACACTCCTTCACGACATCATTGTCCCAGCAGGTGTGTTCGTATGGCTAGGAAAAGAGGTTGATGTGCTGTTTATCGTCGCGCTACTTTCTATTATGGGTGTTTCAGTACACGACACAATCGTGGTGTTTGACCGCATTCGAGAGAACCTAAGACTAAAGGTCTCAAACGACTTTGCAACGACTGTCGGCACGTCCCTACGGCAGACTTTCACGCGTTCAATCAACACATCACTCACAGTGATGATCGTTCTCGCAACGCTATTCTTCTTTGGTCCAGCGTCCACAAAAGACTTTTCTCTAATCCTCTGGATCGGTATCGCCGTCGGTACATACTCATCAGTATTCATCGCATCACCACTTCTTGTCGTGCTTGAGAAGCGCCAGTCCCGTTAGAAAGTTGCTCTATGCATGTTGTAGTTGCTTAAACTTATTATACATAATATAATTGCATTATAATGATTACTGTCGAAGAAAAACCTAAAAACGGTTCAAGTGAGAAAGAAATTGAAGTAACTATTGATAATGGTGATTTGAAGTTGATTGATTCTCTCGTTGACGCTTACTCTTTTAAGGATAGACAATCTCTTATTAAATTTGCTATAGGTACTCTATTAGAAGGAAACAATAATGAGGGAATTTTTACAATAAAAACCGAAGATAATAAACGAACACTATCAAAAATAGCCCCGTCGGCGGATATGGTTAAAGCAAAATAATTCGCCATGATTAATCCTAGAAAAATAAGTATCCCTCAAGACTCAGTTGTTGGTGGTGCTACGGAGACTAGCGATGTAGATTCTTTTGTAGGAATGTTACAAGAGAGCAATACTGCAAGAAAAGAAATGAAAACGGTTTTGCATGAGATACTTCGTCAACCGGACACAATAGAAGAAATGAAGGACCTAATAAATAAGCTTGATAGAGATGCAGTTAAAGCATTCTGGTCAAAATTTGGGTTCACAGTGTGGACAAGTGCCGTGTTCATTCTTGGTTCTATTGTCACTGCGTTTATAAAAAAGTTTTTATAAAAAGAGAATTAGTAGAATCGGTGTCAGGAGTTTTTCAAAAAATAAAATGAAGAACCTGGAAATAAAAGAAAAGTTGAAATAATATCAAAATTAAATATGGCTGAAATCAAAACAATCGCTAGTTTAAATGAAAAAATCTGGTATAGGGGACTTAAGACCATCTATCTTCTTGTATATGCATTAACGTTGTATATTACGATAATAGTCGATAAGGATTTCTATGAGGTACTTATCGCCGTTGCAATTTTTGAGGCTATTCGCCGTGCTTTTTACTATGTCGTTCTGGGGAACATTGAACCAAAGAGATAATACAACAGAGATATGCAAATTTTAGGAATAATTTTAGTTGGAATCGTAATTTTGGCTATCGTTGGAGGCGTATTTTCTTTGTTTATTTTTTTACTACCATTCATTTTGGGGTTTGCTCTACTTGGGCTGGTTGTAGCAGGCGTTATTTTCATCTTGTACATCATTTTTCAGGTCGTCAAGAACCCAGTTTCAATAGAAAAAACATCAGAAGGTCAGGTCGAGCAGCAAGAGGCTGAAAGTGTGATAAATGACAACGATTCAATTCAACTAGATGACGAAATCGATATTAGTGTTGATAGTAATGATTATTTAGAGGATGAAAAACAGTAGAGTCTAATCAAAACCCCTGCTTTTGCCTGTTAAAATAAGGGTAAAAGCCCCTAAAAACCCTTATTTCCCTTGGTGAAAGTCATACTTGACTTCTATTTGGCATAAGTATATACTGCCATAGCGCTTATAGAAGAGGCGCTTTTGTTTTCAGGAGATTTCTTGTAAATAATGACGACCTTTGACAACTACATATATGTAAACATCTACGAGATTGTTTCGACTTTTCAGGTCGAGGCAATCTCACAAATTGGATTGCAAGTCCAAGTAAAAAAAGATTTGTTTGACCTTTAGCAGTTGAACAAATCTTGTGAGTAATAATTTCCGAAGGGAACATTAGAGAGAGTATTTTTTCTTTTGTTCCGTTCTTGAGAGTTGATTAAATTCTTTTTAAGAGAGTTTGATCCTAGCTCAGGATGAACGCTGGCGGCGTGGATAAGGCATGCAAGTAGAACGCCGAGCACCACTTTGTTTCTAATTTTCTCAGTTTAAAGTTCAGGTTTTAATGATCTATTTTAATGAGAAGTGATTGGAGTTAAAGTGGTGCTCGGAGTTGCGAACGAGGTAGTAATACATAGGTACAAACCCCAGAGTCAGGAATAACCTACCGAAAGGTAGGCTAATACTTGATGGTCCCGCAAGGGTAAAGATTTATCGCTTTGGGATTGGCCTGTGCAGTATCAGCTAGTTGGTAGGGTAATGGCCTACCAAGGCAATGACGCTTAGGAGAGCTGAGAGGCTGACCTCCACCGATGGTACTGAGACACGGACCATACACCTACGGGTGGCTGCAGTCGAGAATCTTCCGCAATGGACGCAAGTCTGACGGAGCGACGCCGCGTGATTGATGAAGTCTTTCGGGATGTAAAGATCTTTTATGTAGGAGAAAGTTTTGATAGTACTACATGAATAAGGGGTTGCTAAACTCGTGCCAGCAGCAGCGGTAATACGAGTACCCCAAGCGTTATCCGGAATTATTGGGCGTAAAGGGTATGTAGGTTGTTATGTTAGTCTCTTGTCAAAGCCCCCGGCTCAACCGGGGAATTGCGGGGGAAACGGCATAACTAGAGGGCGTGAGAGGTTTGCGGAACTCATGGTGTAGGGGTGAAATCCGTTGATATCATGGGGAACACCAAAAGCGAAGGCAGCAAACTGGCACGTTTCTGACGCTGAAATACGAAAGCGTAGGTAGCGAATGGGATTAGATACCCCAGTAGTCTACGCCCTAAACGATGATATCTAGCTTTTCGGAGTATCGACCCTCTGAGAGGCACAGCTAACGCGTTAAGATATCCGCCTGGGAAGTACGACCGCAAGGTTAAAACTCAAAGGAATAGACGGGGACTTGCACAAGCGGTGGATCAGGTGGCTTAATTCGATGGTAAACGAAGAACCTCACCAGGGTTTGAAACTCATAGGAAAGACCTAAGAAACTAGGTAACTCCGCAAGGACTTATGAGCAGGTGATGCATGGCCGTCGTCAGTTCGTGGTTTGAACTGTCCCCTTAAGTGGGTCAACGAACGCAACCCTCGTTGTCTGTTATACGTGTCAGACGAGACTGCCCCCGCCTTAGGCTTTGAAAGCTATTTTATTATAGTGTTCGAAAGTTAAGGCGGGGGAGGAAGGAGAGGATGACGCCAGGTCAGCATGTCCCTTTGATACCCTGGGCTGCACACTTGATACAATGGTCACTACAACGGGTCGCGACGAGGTAACTCTGAGCTAATCCTAATAAAGGTGGCCCCAGTTCGGATTGAGGGCTGAAACTCGACCTCATGAAGTTGGAATCGCTAGTAATCGCGGGTCAGCTATACCGCGGTGAATACGTTCTCAAGTCTTGTACTCACCGCCCGTCAAGTCAGGGGAGCCGTGAGTACCCGAAATCCCAGCTAGTCTGGGCTTAAGGTAAGCATGGTGACAAGGACTAAGTCGTAACAAGGCACGGCTAGCGGAAGCTGGTCGTGAATCAATTCAAAATATAAAATGTACCATTGGCTCTCGTAGTCAAGCGTATAATGAATTGGTCGGTTTTTTCCGCAAGGAATTAAGATAATGGTTCTCTATAGGCGACCGCAAGGTTTAGCCCTATCTCAAAAAGGAACTCCCTCACTAGAAGGGTTACTAGTGACCAAGACCTAACTTAGTCGCCTGTTCTTCGGAACGGACGGTGAAGTTAGGCGAAGAACGGAACAAAAGAAAGAATACTCACAGGAGTTTCAATCCAAAGATTTTACATATTGTAGTTGCTCAAAGGCAGGAAAAAACCGAGGGAATACCTCGGTTTTTTTCCTGCCCAAAAGTCCTTGACTTTTTCCACCAACTATGCTATGCTTGTTTTATCTCGTTACAATGGTGTGACGAAAAGATCTTTAAGGAGAGTAAAAATGAAAAACCATTCATATGTCGCCCCATGCCTTAAGAAGGCAAAAAAGAATGAGGCAGTAACTTTTGGCCTCATAATTGGCGGGATTATCCTCGCCATGGGTGGTATCGGAAACGGTACCTCAGACCTGAATATTCTGGTCATTCTTGCGGGGCTCCTCATCTCAGGATTGGGAGCAAGTCGCGTCGTTCGCCCCTAATCGGGCGAGCCAACAAAAAAGGCCGGACTTTACGTTCGGCCTTTTATTCTGCTTGTTCATTTCTTAGGTCCTGCTTTTTGTACCAGTCTCTCGTTCTCCCTTCTCCGCGCCTCGAGTATGAGTCTACATTCGTAGTCACTTAATCCCCGAGGGGGTTCGTGTTTCGCTGGCGCGCCCTCATTTTGTGAAAATGAAAATAATTTTTGAAATGGCGACGCCATTGTTTTGAGCAATTCCATAGTCTCTCCTCTAAAGAACAAAAATATTTTGAACAACTTTCCCGAGAGTAACATAATGTTTTCTGTTATGCAAACAAAAATCACCTATACACGTATAATATACTATAGTATATTATACGTGTATAGGTGATTTAGAAAAGCCGGGCGATAGGTATCGCCCGGCTGGTGTCTTTTTACTTCCCCCTGCATCCACACTTGTTTCTGCGATGATGGATGATTCGGGGATTGTTGTGACTTCGCGTCCGGTCATATCGCCTCACTAAAGCCTGTTGGTGTGTTTGCCGTTGAGGCGAATAAACTATCAGCGGGAGCGCAAGTCCTAGTAAACGAACAATAAGTATCCGCATGAGACCTCCTTTATGTTGCCCAGCCGTTTTGTTGAAAAAATTGCGCGCGACGGCTTTCTTCCTCTTTTGCATCACGCGCGATTCTACGTCTTTTGCTCCTGTCATTATTGCGATCAGCTTTCTTTTTTGCGAGCTTGATTTCTGTGTCGCTTGGTCGTGTTATTGCAGGAGCTTTTTGTTTGCGCGCCCACCCAGCTTTTCTTTTTACTTTTGCAGCGAGTCTTTTGAAACAACACATACTTCCTCCTTGTGGTTGACAGAACTATGATTTTTGGTGCTTTCACTACCATACCACACGAATGCCCTTATTTCAAATCCCGTTGCGTAATAGGGAGTTTTCTGTTATATTCCTTTTGTTATGCGCGTGTAGCTCAGGTGGTGGTCAGCCCGTAGGTCATTCTGGTGAATGAAGCACGCCACTGAGAATGACGACGTAACGTAGTAAGTAATATGCGCGTGTAGCTCAGGTGGTTAGAGCGCGTCACTGATAATGACGAGGTCCCAAGTTCGAGTCTTGGCATGCGCACCAACAGAAATGAACAAAAGAAAAAGGTCCGAACTTTTCCAACTGGAAAAGTTCGGACCTTTTTCTTTTGTTCACCAGCGTGGATTTCTGTTATGATGGGGAAATATGAACGAAATGGACCACAAAACATTTTTTAAGGGTAAGAAAATCACTATGCTCGGACTTGGGCTTTTGGGGCGTGGGGTGAATGTCGCGAAGTTTTTGGCAGAGCATGGCGCGGAGATTACGATTACAGACTTGAAGTCAAAAGAAGCCCTTGAGCCGTCTTTGAAACAGCTTAAGAAATTTAAAAATATTCGCTACGTGCTAGGGAAGCATGAGCTTTCGGATTTTAAAAATTGCGATATGGTTATCAAGTCAGCTGGTGTTCCCCTTGACTCGCCATTTATTGCCGAGGCGAAGAAAAATAAAATCCCTGTAGAAATGGACGCGTCTCTTTTTTCAAGATTTACTCCAGCGACTATTGTTGGGGTGACGGGCACGCGTGGCAAGTCTACCGTCACGCATCTTCTTGAGCACATCCTCACTCGCGCGTATCCAAAGCATGTTTTTGTGGGTGGCAATGTGCGTGGCATGGCGACGCTTCCGCTTTTGAAAAAAGCAAAAATAGGGGACATTGTAATTCTAGAACTTGATTCGTGGCAACTACAAGGTTTTGGTGATGCAAAACTTTCTCCGCATGTTTCAGTGTTTACGAATTTTTTGCCAGACCATTTGAATTACTACAAGGGAGATATGAGCAAATATTTTGACGACAAAGCGAATATTTTTAAATATCAAAAAGATGATGAGGTTCTTATAGTTGGCGAGCAGGCCTCAAAAGAAATTAAATCTCGTTTCAAGGGTAAGATTAAGAGTGAGGTGCTCATTGCAAAGAAAAATATTGTTCCTAAAAATTGGAAAATTAAAATTCCTGGTGAGCATAATCGCGCGAACATCGCGTGTGCAATACTCGCTTGTCAGGAGCTTGATGTGCCAAAGGATGCGATAAAAAAAGGTGTTGAAAGTTTTCTCGGAGTTCCCGGACGACTAGAACTTGTACGTACGGTTGGTGGAGTGAAGTATTACAATGACACGACGGCAACAACTCCAGACGGGAATAGGGTGGCACTTCTCGCTCTTTCCGATAAGAAAAAAAGAAATATCATTTTGATTGCAGGTGGCGCAGATAAAAATTTGGATTATTCTGAAATGGCAAAGCTTGTACACAAGACGGCGAAAGGACTTGTACTCATTGAAGGTGCCGCGACAGAAAAACTCTTGTCGCTTATTCCGAAAAATACTTCGTACCCTGTTTGCATTGTGGACAATATGAAAGAGGCGGTTGATACTGCTCGCGACTTTGCGCGAAAGGGTGACACTGTGCTTCTTTCACCAGGCGCGGCAAGTTTTGGAGTATTCAAAAATGAATTTGATAGAGGTGATCAGTTTGTGAAATTGGTAAGGAAACTTAAATAGCCGAGAACTTTATTTTCTGTTATTATTGCAATCAATATGAAAGCTGTCATTTTTGCCGCAGGGGAAGGGAAGCGAATGCACCCGCTTACTCTTGAGAGACCGAAACCGCTCGTGGAGGTGCTTGGCAAACCTCTCATTCAACATATCTGGGAGGTGCTCCCGAACGTTGTTGATGAAGTCGTAGTGGTTGTGGGATACAAGCGCGATATGATGCGCGATTTTCTAGGGGACGAATTTATGGGGAAGAGGGTGACATACGTGGAGCAGGATGAACCGCTCGGCACCGCGCACGCGCTTCGTCTTTGTGAGCCACATTTATCCGGAGAGGAAAAGTTTCTATTGATGTACGCGGATGATCTACATGGTAAAGATGGCGTAGCGCGGTGTGTGGAGGAGGATTTTGCGCTCCTTGTTTCATTTGTGGACGACCCGCGTCGCTTTGGAGTAGTGGTGACCAACGAAGATGGCACAATAAAAAATATTGAGGAAAAGCCAGAACACCCGAAATCAAATCTCGCAGTCACTGGTGTGTATGTTTTGTCTCCTAAAATTTTTGAATACGAGGCGCTTCACACAAAAAACGGCGAGTACTACTTAACGGATATGATTGAGGAGTATATTCGTCATAATCCTATGCAGGTTGTTGAGAGCGACTTCTGGGTGCCTATTGCGTACCCTCACGACATAACTCGCGCAGAGGAAATCCTGGAGGGTTTGCCAAGAGCAAATTAATACTAAGTTATAATGAACGAAGAATTTTTAAAAAATATACATTCAGCGCATTTTGTAGGAATAGGCGGTATTGGCGTTTCAGCCATCGCAAGGCTTATGCTTGAGCGCGGTGTTTCCGTGACAGGCTCCGACAGAGAAAATTCGGTGATTATTGAGAAACTTGAAGATGCCGGAGCGAGGATTTTTACCGCGCATGACGCTTCGCAAGTGCCGGACGAATGCAACCTTGTTGTGTATTCGCCCGCGATAAAAAGCGACAACCCAGAGCTTGTGTCTGCTCGCGAGCGTGGTGTTCAAACACTTTCGTACCCGGAAGCTTTAGGGAAAATTTCACTCGGAATGCGCACGATTGCAGTGTCTGGAACTCACGGGAAAACAACAACGACTGCTATGATTTCCGAGATTCTAAGCGGAGCGCATTTGTCGCCGACGGTTATCGTGGGCAGTCTTCTAAAAAAAACAGGCACGAATTTTGTTTTGGGCGCAAGCAATCTTTTTGTTGTTGAAGCGTGCGAGTATCAGCGTTCATTTATGAATCTCGCGCCGGAGATTTTGGTAATTACAAATATTGATAATGACCATCTGGATTATTACGGCACGATAGAAGGTGTGCAAAAAGCGTTTACCGAATTCGCGGAAAAAGTGCCAGCGAATGGCGCGATTGTGTGCAACCCAAATGATCCTTTTGTCGCGCCCGTTATAAAAAATGTTAATGCCCGAATCGTGGACTATACAAAAGAAAATATAATAGTGCCTCTTCAAGTCGCCGGCGAACACAATATAAAAAACGCAAAGGCGGCAATCGCTGTCGCGAAAATTTTGGGAGTTGACGGCATTGAGGCGACGCGACTCCTCGCGCTTTTTGGCGGAACGTGGCGACGAATGGAGAGAAAGGGAAGCACAAAAGACGGCGCCATGGTGTACGACGACTACGCGCATCATCCAACGGAAATAAAAGCAACGCTTCAAGGATTCCGCGCGAAATATTCCAAATGGAGAATAGTAGTGGTGTACCAACCGCACCTTTATTCGCGCACCAAAACTTTGCTCAAGGATTTCGCGCAAAGTTTTGGTGATGCAGACGAGGTGATTGTGGCGCCAATTTACGCGGCCCGCGAGGCGCCAGACCCAGAAATTAGCTCAGAGATTCTCGCGGAGGCGATTCGCGCGCACAATCCAAACGTTCATGCGGGCGCCAACTTTGCTGAGATTGAAAATTATCTGCGTGACACAATTACGCCAAGCGATATCATCGTCACCATGGGCGCAGGGGACATTTATAAGGTGGGGGAGAGTCTGCTAGGATAATTCTACCTCGCATGTTATACTTTGTTTTTAGAAGTCTCTGAAAGCGCCAACATGGTTGGCGATTTTTTGTACAAATTGAAAGGAGAAGGAAATGAGAAAACTGAGGATGTTTTACGGACTGGTGTTAATCTGGGTGACGCGTCACGCAAAAAGGGTTGTACGAAAAACTGGCGAGTTGATGAAAGCATGCGGGCGAAAGCTTGAACATTTGGGAGATAACATTACTCCGAGATGGAGCAGGGAGCTTTTCCATAAATGCTATCTTGCGGATGCGGAAATTCATCAACACGGAGAAATCTATGTTGGGCATGTTGACTCAATCTTTCAGGAACATTCAGGAAAGGACAGCGTGCTCGTCGTAAGGTTTAAAAAAGTAATCCGGAAACAAATTTTCCAGCAAAGAGATGATGTATTGGAAAATTTTGAATTCAAATTGCATGGGTATGGACACCCAGTCATTATCAAAGAAGCTGGTTGTGATTGTGTTTGGACTGGTTATAAAAACGGGTATCTAGCAATCTTTTTTAGTTGACTGACTTGCCGGGCGCTTCGCGCCCGGCTTTCTTTTTGTGTGGGATTGACAGAAAGTAAGAAAGTATTACAATAGGAAATATGACAAAAACGCTTTCATTTGAGAAAATTCAAAGAGTGACCAGCAAGGGGCAAATTACGCTTCCTGCGGTTTGGCGTAAGGAATTTGGCACAGACCAAGTGGTGGTGACTGCAAAAGGGGGCAAAGTGGAGATTTCTCCTGTTCGTCGATCTCGCGAGAATGAATACACCGTCTTTGATGCTATTCGTGATAATAAAGGAAAGGGGATAATGGCAAAAGATTTAGTGAAAATACTCGATAAGATTAATAGATAGTTATGAACGAAATTGAGAAGCTTTTTCGGAAGATTAACAAAAAAGATAGTCTTGTTCTCCGCAATGATATAAATTCACTTCTTCAAAAAAAGTACCAAGGCAGTAATATCAAGAAGCTACAAGGGAGCGACTTCTATCGTTTACGGAATGGGAAGTTTCGAATAATTTTTCATTATGATGAGTCGCAGAAAGTTATTATTGACTCAGTGCGATTAAAAGGAGAAGATACCTACAAAGACTTCATATAATATCATGGCAACACTATTTGTAATCGGCACACCAATAGGGGAACTAGAAGATTTAGCAGTTCGGATGCTATAATATGTAAAATGATAAAAAAAGCTCTTGCGCTTATCCTTTTAGTTAGTTTGGTGGGCATCCTTGTCGGACTGGTAAATTTAGAGAAGGAGAAAACGCTGATTCGTCAGGGTGTTGACGGGTCTAAGCGAGATACTGACATTGTAATAAAACCTAGCCCAAAGACAAACGTCCCCTCTTCTGTGGCACTTCTTGAGGTGGGGTTTGATAAGGAAAATATTATTTCCTCTGCGACGGCACAAATAAATAGCGATAAACTTCACATGGTACTTTCTTCTGGGCAGGAGGTTAATATACCTATTCAATATGAAGGAGGGGTGCTTGCTGATCGATATGCACGTATTATTTCAGATCCGACTAATGAGGGGAATAAGATCCTCCATTATTGGCTCAAAAACGCGCGTATCCCTGGTGCTCGGGAGGGGTATTATAAGGGGCGTGTTCAGCTTCAGCTTTCAGACATTGAGTATTCGTCAATATTTGCAACGTACCGAATGTACCTTCACCCAGACCTCAATCTATACCGTTCTTTCCCAAAAGAAAATAAATGGTTTGTAGTTTCGGAGTTTTTTTCCGGCTCGCTTGATACCCCATATCGTTTTCTTATCGGACTTGATATCGTAAAAGAAAAGGGAAGTGGCAAGCCTCTTTATTTTCTTGTAAGCGGAGATAAAAAAATTGGTGGTGCTCCACGAAACGAAAAATGGGAGTCAGTTTGGGGAGATGTTAACACCAACTTTGAAGTCCCTGTTGGGGAATGGATTGATATGAAGATTGGATATAAAGAAGGGAGCAACAGCTCTGGCCGTTTTTACCTTGCCGCAAAACGCGTCTCTGATGCTACGTTTACAACTATTTTTGATATACACAATTGGACGTATCATCCTAGCGCGCCGAGTCCGATACCGCTCGCACAATGGCAACCACTCAAGCTCTATACTTCCGGCGAGATTATTGATTATATCCGCGAGAACGGAGGTGTTGCACAGATGTATTGGGATGATCTTAAAATTTCAGAAATGTGGCCTCAGTAGGGCGTTCCTTGGCATTAAGCAGTATTTTGTGTAGAGTATTGCCATGAAAACGCTATTTGTAGTAGGAACTCCAATCGGGAACCTCGAGGACATAACCTTGCGCGCTTTGCGCGTGCTCAAGGAGGTGGATTTGATTTTGTGCGAGGACACGCGAGTGACGAAACGTTTGCTTTCAAAGTATGAGATAGGTACTCCGACAATGAGCTACCATGCGCAGTCTAAGCTCGCGAAAGTGGATAAGATTTTGAGCTTGCTTGAAGAAGGAAAGAATCTTGCGCTTGTGTCTGACGCGGGAACGCCGTGCATCTCGGACCCAGGGGTACTCTTGGTCTCTCAGATTCTTGAGTCAAAAGTCAAAGGTCAATTGTCAAATGTAAATATAGTTCCTATCCCCGGACCATCAGCGCTCGTGACGGCACTTTCTGCTGCTGGGATTTCTGTCGCCGAGTTTACATTCCTCGGGTTCCTTCCACACAAGAAGGGGAGGGAGACTTTGTTTAAAGAGATTGCCGAGTCTACACGAGTCATGGCCTTTTATGAATCTCCCCACAGAATTGAAAAAGCGCTTGAATCGCTGGAAAAATTTTGTGGCGCTGAACGCAAAATTATCATCGCGCGCGAATTAACAAAAATATATGAGGAATTTGTACGCGGGACAGTCGCAGAAGCGCGAGAGCATTTTTCTAAAAACCCAGACAGGCTCCGTGGAGAATTTGTGGTAATCATTGAGCCAAAGGCATAATTTGCATACAACAGATTCTGTAGGTATACTAGCACTATGACAAAACACGCAGTGATGACAATTTTAGGAGCTCTAGTCGTTGTTGTGGCAATTGGCGGGTTCCCTTCATGGGTGCGTCAGTCGCTCCTCGTTATTTTTGGAGTAACCATAGCAGTGCTCTCGTATCTTTCATCCGTGGTGTATTGCAGTAATTGCAAAAAGCTCATTGATGATGCCGAGCAAGCATTTCCTTCTGCTCCAGAGGAGAATGCCGTAACCACAAAAAAGATACAGTGATGCGAAACAGCAAGAATATTTTTATGGCGGGCACAGTTTTAGTCGGAGCGTTCTCCGCCTTTTATTTTTTTATTCCTACGTTTTTCTCTGTTGCGTACAAAACGGACACAGCCACTACAACAAGTCCACTCGTCGCTTCTAGCACACAAAACGGTGTACTGGAAATTATTGTTACTCATATACAAACGCCGGTTGCTGTAAAAGCAATTTATATGACCGCGTGCGCTGCTAGCTCGGCAGTTTTTCGCGAGAAGCTTGTTCATATTGCTGACACTACCGAGGTGAACAGCATCATTATTGATATCAAGGACTACAGCGGGACGATTGCGTTTGATGCCGTGGATCCGATTCTCAAAGGCAATAATGGCGGAGGATGTCGCACTACAGATCTTAAAAAGTTCCTCGCGCGTCTTCACGAAAAAAATATCTACACCATCGCGCGCATCACTGTGTTTCAGGACCCATACTACGCGAAGCTTCATCCAGAACTTGCAGTGCTCAAAAAAAGCGATGGCACGGTGTGGAAGGATTATAAAGGACTTTCATTTATAGATGTCTCTGCGAAACCATATTGGGACTACATTGTAGCGCTTGGCAAAGAAGTGCACGCGATGGGCTTTGACGAACTCAACTTTGACTACATCCGTTTTCCTTCAGACGGTCCGATGAAAGACGTTGATTATTCGTGGGGTCATGGTATTAGCAAAGCCGAGGCGCTTGAGCATTTTTTCGCGTACCTTCACGGCGCGCTTAGTCCTACGGGCGCAAAACTTTCCGCTGATCTTTTTGGAATGACTGCGACAAACAATGATGACCTAAATATTGGGCAAGTGCTTGAACGCGCGCTTCCTTATTTTGATTATATTTCTCCGATGGTGTATCCGTCGCACTATCCTCCGCTTTTCAATGGCTGGGGTAATCCAAACGAACATGTGTATGATGTGGTGCATTATTCAATGAGTCGCGCAGTGGAGCGCGCAGTCGCAACCACGACACCCGTGCTTCATCTTGGCGCACAGCGTATCGGCACATCCACACCCGCTCTTTACACAAAGGAAGCATATGCTAAGAATAAACTCCGTCCGTGGCTTCAGGATTTTAATTATGGCGGTATTTACGGCACTACTGAGGTGCGAGCGCAGATACAGGCGACGTACGATTCTGGTCTCAACTCGTGGTTCCTCTGGGATCCAAAGAATTTGTATACAAAGGAGGCGTTGATGGTGGAGTAGGCAGAATTAGTTATTAGTTTTTAGTTGTTAGTCAATAAAAACAGGGAAACGATTGGCGAAGCCAATCGTTTCCCTGTTTTTTTATTTTGTTTATGTTTGGTGGTATACTTTAAGTATTCACTATCCACTACAAACTAGTGACTACCAACTACCCAATGTATCTCTACGATAAAAATCGCATCACGTACTTTGCGGAGACAGACCGCCGAAACAAGCGTGTGCCGTTTGGCATCAAGGCCGAAGACCGCACGCGTCATATGTACATCATTGGGAAGACGGGAATGGGGAAGTCCACGCTCATTGAAAATATGGCGGTGCAGGATATAAAAAACGGCGAGGGGTTCGCGTTCATAGATCCACACGGAAAGTCAGCGGCGCTTCTTCTTGACTACATTCCGCCGGAGAGATTAAAAGACGTCGTCTACTTTGCGCCGTTTGATACTGATAATCCGATTTCCTTCAATGTGATGGAGGATGTCGGCCCTGACAAGCGTCATCTCGTTGCAAACGGACTTTTGTCCGCATTCAAAAAAATCTGGGGACCAGAGACTTTTTCAGCGCGTATGGAATATATTTTGATGAATGCGCTCTTGGCGCTTCTTGAATATCCTGAATCAACGCTTCTAGGTGTTAGCAGAATGCTTACCGACAAAGCGTATAGAAAAAAAATTGTTGACAATGTGAAGGACCCATCTGTGAAAGCATATTGGGTTGATGAATTTGCAAAGTACAGCGAGAACTATGCAAAAGAAGCAGTGCCAGGAATTCAAAACAAACTCGGACAGTTCACATCAAACCCGCTCATTCGAAATATTATCGGTCAACCGAAATCAAGTTTTGATTTGCGAAAAATGATGGACGAGCGGAAAATTCTCATTGTGAACCTTTCCAAGGGGCAACTCGGTGAAGGGAACGCCGCTCTTTTGGGTGGAATGATTATTACAAAAATTTATCTCGCCGCAATGTCGCGCGCGGATCTGACCGAAGGCGAGCTAAAAAAACTTCCAAACTTTTATATGTACGTGGACGAGTTCCAATCGTTCGCAAACGAATCATTTGCCGATATTTTGTCCGAGGCTCGCAAGTACAAACTTGCGCTCACTATTGCTCACCAATATATAAAGCAGATGGACGAGAAAGTGTCAGATGCGGTTTTTGGAAATGTCGGTACGCAGATTATGTTTCGTGTGGGCGCTCCAGACGCGGAGGTTTTGGAAAAAGAATATGCGCCGGTTTTTACCGCAGAGGATATGGTGAGTCTTGGAAAGTACCAAATGTATCTCAAACTCATGATTGACGGTGTTGCCTCGCATCCATTTTCGTCTGTAACATTAGGCCCAATTGCCCCACCAAAAAAATCGCTTCGCGAAGAAGTGATTAAGTTTTCGCGAGAATTGTACGGACACCCTCGCGCGGATGTTGAAAAAAATATTACAGAATGGTACGGAACTGGCATGGAAGCGCCGTCTCCAGAGCCTGTGCGTGAGCGTCCCGCACAACGCGCAGAAACCGCTCCGCGAGCCCCTGTTGTTCATCGTGACAGCAACACAATGTTGGACAAAACTGCGCGTACTGCAAAATTTGAAAAACCATTCGCAGAGGCGTTTAAATCCTCTCAAAAGATAGAGCCAAAGATGACTCAAGAGATGGCAAGCCTTTCTACGCTTACGCAGGGCCGTTATTCGCAAAAAGGCGCTATTCCGCCAGTAAGGAGCAAAGGCCCCACCAAAGAGAGTTTAGGCGGTCTCAAGGCCGCTTTAGCGGGGATTTTAGACAGCGAAATTGAGAAACCAATCGCGCCACCAAAAGCGACCACTGTGACCCAAAAACAGCCTGAGCACAGGCGTGAAGAACAACCTCCGAAACCTCGCGAGGTCCCCGAGGATGTGCTGACGGCAATCCTTCGCGGAGACGACTAAAATGAAGTATTTTTTATTGTTCTCTGTTTTATTTTTCGCGCGGACGGTTTCCGCGCAGGTTTTTATTTCAGAAATTAAATACACTGGGAACGAGTGGATAGAGGTTTCAAACGATGGCGCGCCTGCTGACCTTTCATTGTGGAAATTTTATGAAGGCGGAACAAATCATAAATTAAAATCAGTGCAAGGTAAAACATCTATTTCGTCTGGCGACTACGCCATTATTGCAAATGATGCAACCGCATTTTTGAATGAGTACAGCGGATTCTCTGGGATACTTTTTGACAGTTCGTTTTCACTGCTTGATGTTGGCGAGACGGTTAGTATCAAGTCGTCGGATACAAATATTATTGATACAGTTTCGTACGCTGGAATTAAAGGAAGTAAAAATTCCACACAGAAAATCGGTAGCGCGTGGAGCGAGGCAGTACCAACACCAGGTGTCGCGAATTCAGTTTCGCAAAGCGCAAATGCTCCGAGTGCGCCGATTGCGACAAACACAGCATCAGTACAAACAACTTCTCAGGTGACCGCTCAGGCAGGCCCACAAACTCGTGTTGTGCTTGCAGGCGCGCCAATAATTTTTGAAGGGAAAATCGCTGGGCTGGAAAATAGTTTTGGTAGAGCTGCGCAAACAACGTGGTCGTTTGGCGATGGAGCGTCGGCAGAGGGAGATAGCGTAACGCACACATATTATTATCCGGGCGAGTACACAGCTGTACTTGATGTTGTCTCAGGAAGCTTAACTGCAACAGACAAGATGCTGGTGCGTGTTGTTTTGCCTAATCTTTCTTTGAGTAGCGGAGGTGACAGCGCGCGTTCATTTTTTACGATTCAAAATAATGGCGGTGACGAGCTTGATATTTCCAGTTGGCAAGTTGCAAACAAAGAAAAAATTTTTACATTTCCAAAAAACACAATTCTCGGAGCGCGCAAAAGCGCAACATTCGCCAGCGAGGTGACAGGACTTGCAACACCTGTTGGCAATATTCCGGAACTTCGTTTTCCAAATGGAACACGCGTTCCAGCAAAAGTTGAAACAGTTGCTTTGCAATCTCCTGCTCCTGTTTTGAAAACTGTCGGGAAAACGAATGTCATAGCAAGCGCGGAAACTCGTGTGGCACCGCAAGCGCCATCACTTCAAGAAGCGTCCGCTCTGAATGCAATTTCTGAAGCAGAGGCTTCTCCACGGCAGGAGAGAGGTTTGTGGCCATGGTACGTCGGCTCTGCATTCCTTGGGGCACTTGCTCTTCTCGGTATCCGTCTTACACAAGATACCAAACAAAAGGCAACCATAAACGCGGATGATTTTGAAATAATTGAGGAAACTGACAATGAGGACAACGAGGAACCGCACTAATTCGCGCCTATTCAAAATGTTGCACATTGTTAAACAAAGTGATATTATGCAAACATGAGTACAAAAGTATACAAAAACAAAACAGCAATTGTGGCGTTTCGGACACATCAGGACGTGAAAGACAGAGTAAATAAAATACTGACAAAAAGCGGTCTTGATACCTCCACGGTTTTAAATATGGTTATGCAGAATATTGCAGTAAGTGGAAAGTCTCCTGTGTCACTTGATCGTGAGATGAGCCCAAAACTTATAAAAATAATAAGGAACGTAGAAAAAGAAAATAAGAACAAAAGAGAAAGTTTTAGCTCCGCAAAAGAAGCAATTGCTTTTTTAAAAACTATCTAAAATGTACAGAATTGTATATACAAGAAAGTTTTTAAAGGATTTCAAAAAATGTTCAAAATCAGGGATTAGTTTTAGAGAAAAACTGAATGAAGTCATAGAGCTTTTAGGGTCAGGTTCCACTCTTCCCGAAAAATATAAAGACCACAAATTGAATGGCGAGTGGGAGGGGTACCGAGAGTGTCACATACTATTTGATTTGTTATTGGTGTATAAATATTGTGACAAGAATGTAGAACTTGTAACCCTTGATACCCACGATGCTCTTTTCTAAGGTCTATAGAATACCGTATATTGCATTGTGGCACAAATGTGCTACAATACCACTATGACTACAAAAACATCATTTGTGAGAGCTCGCATAGAACCTTCGGTTAAAAAGAAGGCTGAAACAGTATTGCAAAAAATAGGGATATCCCCGTCTGAAGCTATCAATGTATTTTATCGCCGTATTGCCACTGAAAAAGGAATTCCTTTTTCTCTCAATATTCCAAACGCCGAAACGCGCAAAGCGATTGCAAACGTTCGGGCAAGAAAGAATCTTAGGACCGTGTCTTTTGAGAAATTTGCTGAAGAAATGCGTGAGATTGCTCGTCGCGGGTAAAATATCATTATGCGATCGGTCACATATTCATCAATCTTGAAAAAAGATCAAGCGCGTATGGCGCGCAGAGGCAAGGATGGTGAAAAACTTGTCGGTGCTGTATTCATTCTCGCAACAAAGGGAATCCTTCCTATACAATACAGCGCTCATAAATTGCGTGGCGAGTATGCAGGACACTGGGAATGCCACTTGGAATCCGATTGGCTCCTAATTTATATGATTACATCAGAAACGGTACTAGTAGTGAGGACAGGAACACACGCTGACCTTTTTGAATAATTCGGCTTGTTTTTTGCGGTATTTCTGTATAAACTTAAATTAATGAAACGAATACTCATATTTTCCCTTGCGTATTATCCTGACGTGGTTGCTGGAGCCGAGGTAGCGATAAAAGAGATTACTGATCGGACCTCGGGAGATGATTATGTGTTTGACATGGTAACGCTCCGCTTTGATTCAACGCTTCCAAAGTTTGAGCGAATTGGTAACGTGAATGTTTATCGCGTAGGGTTTGCAACAAGCAGTCCCAATATTGCCGACTTGTCGCGTTTTCCACTTTCAGTCAATAAATATTTTTTCCCTATTTGGGGTTTTCTAAAGGCTCAGTCACTGCACAAAAAAAATGCCTATGACGGCATTTGGGCAATGATGGCAAATTATGCGGGCTTCTCGGCGCTCTTTTTCAAAATACGAAATCCAAACGTTCGTTTTTTGCTTACGCTTCAAGAGGGGGATCCTATAGAGTATATCAAGCACCGCATGAAGTTTGCATTCCCGCTTCTTCAGCGAGTTTTTGCGCGCGCCGACTTTATTCAAACTATTTCTAATTACCTTGCAGGATTCGCGCGCAATATGGGGTATGTGGGACCGCTTGAGGTTGTGCCAAATGCGGTAAACGTGGAGCACTTTGCAAAGGAGTATTCTGAGAGCGAGCTTTCTATTTTGAAACATAGTCTTGGCAAAAAGCCGGGTGACATATTTCTAATTACTACGTCGCGTATGGTCGCAAAAAATGCGGTTGATGAGGTGATTCGCGCGCTCGTGTTTCTTCCGCACAATGTTAAATTTTTAATTCTTGGCATAGGACCCGACGAGGAAATGCTTCGCAACCTTGCTCGCGAAAAAGGCGTTGATGATTGTGTGCAATTTCTAGGTCAGGTGCTTCACGAAGACATGCCAAAATATCTCAAGGTGTCTGATATTTTTATTCGACCTTCGCGTTCGGAGGGGCTTGGGAATTCATTTTTGGAAGCAATGGCGGCTGGTATCCCAGTTATAGCGACACCGGTGGGAGGTATCCCAGATTTCCTTTTTGATCCTGACAAAAATCCAGATCACGAGCCAACTGGTCTTTTTGCGGACATAAACAGTCCAGAAAGCATAGCGCGTCAAATAAAGCGCCTCATTGACGACCCAGCGCTCCGCAACCGCCTATTCATAAACGGACGTACCTTGGTTGCCGAAAAATACGACTGGTCTCTCATCGCCAAAGCAATGAAAGAAAAAGTATTCAACGGCCTTTTTGACTTTAGGGTTTAAGGAGACGTTGCTATGCAAAAAGCATGTATACGGGTATACTGCTCAAATTATGACAGAAACGGCTAAAAAAACTATTCTCGTAACCGGTGGTGCAGGGTTCATAGGGTCACATATTTGTGCTGAGTTAGTGGCAGAAGGCTATGATGTAATAATTGTAGACAATTTTATTAACAGCAAAGAAAGCGTGATAGAGCGCCTGGAGAAAATCACTGGTAAAAGAATTCCTTTTTACAAAGTTGATATTCGCGACCGTGAGGCTCTAGAAAAAATTTTTGGTGAGCATGCAATTGAAGCCGTTATTCATTGTGCTGGATTGAAGTCGGTTGGGGAGTCAGTTAAAGATCCTCTTTTATATTACGACAACAACGTTTATGGAAGTGTTGTTTTGTTGCAGGTAATGGCAAAACATAATGTTAAAAAAATAGTATTTTCGTCGTCTGCCTGTGTCTATGGGACAGAAGCGTCCGTGCCTTATACTGAAACTTCATCAATCAAACCAGTAAACCCGTATGGCAAATCAAAATTATTTGTGGAAGAAATACTCCGCGACCTTGCGTCATCTGACCCTGATTGGAGGGTCGCGTTGCTACGCTACTTTAATCCAATCGGCGCACACTCAAGTGGCCTAATAGGGGAAGACCCCAATGGAACTCCAAACAATCTTTTGCCGTACATTAGCCAGGTTGCAACCGGACTTAAACCAGAGTTACTTGTTTTTGGTAATGACTACGAGACACCAGACGGAACTGGTGTGAGAGACTATATTCACGTCGTTGATCTTGCTCTCGGACACACGAAAGCTCTTGCATGGCTTGATGAAAATACTGGCGTCCTAACCGCCAATCTTGGTACAGGAAAAGGAGTAAGTGTCCTAGAGCTTATAGAAGCATTTTCTCGTGCTTCTGGTCGCCCTGTTCCTTACCAGTTTGTACCACGACGTGCTGGCGATATCGCAAGTTACTATGCTGATATAAGCTACGCAAAAAAGGAGCTAGGGTGGCATGCCACACATACCATAGATGAAGCATGTGAAGATGTGTGGCGCTGGCTTAGTAGTCAAAAAAGTTACTAATATTATGCCTCCAATTACCGTACCATATATAAAAGAAAAATGGGCTCATGCGGGCTTTCAGAAATATTTCAGAAATATTGGGTGGGCTTTTTCAGGGAGGATGTTTTCTTTGTTAGTATCTTTTTTTATCGGTGCTTTAGTTGCTAGGTATCTTGGACCAGAGAGATATGGCGTACTAAATTATGCGCTTAGTTTTGTTACACTCTTTGTTTTTTTATCAAGTTTTGGCATAGATAATATTCTTGTTAGGGAAATATTAAAATACAAGGAAAAAACAGAGCCCATTCTTAACACGGCCTTCATTATAAAATTGATGGGCGCCTTTGTAATAATTATTGTCGCCACAAGTTCCTCGCTACTTTTAAAGAATGATACTTACACTACAATATTAATTTTCATATACTCTTTTCACCTAGTTTTCACTGCACTAAATGTCACAGATATATACTTTCAATCAACTGTAAAATATAAATATAATTTCCTTGCACAGTTCATATCAACTATTGCAGTTTCTATGCTAAAGCTCTACTTTGTTTACGCGGGATTTGGCACAGGGTGGTTTATTTTAGCACTAGTGTTTGAAACCGCAGTGTCCTCGTTCGTCTTTCTTGAAATTTTTTATAGAAGTGGGCGTAGTCTAGATTTTACTTTCGATAGTAAGGTGGCAAAAAAAATGCTCCTGGACGCCTGGCCTTTTATTCTAACCACTGCGTTTTATCTTATATATACGAAAATCGACCAAGTGATGATTGGTAAAATGATTGATACCAAGGCACTTGGAATCTATTCAGCTGGTGTTAAGCTAGCAGAGCTCTGGTATTTTATTCCAGCATTAATCTGTGGAGTTATGTTCCCAGCCGTGATAAATGCAAAACTTGCTGATAAAACACTTTATGAACAAAGGTTAAAGAAAATTTTTATTTTTGTAACTTCAACTTCATTCATAATTGCTTTTTTCCAGTTGGTTTTTGCAAAACAAATTATCCTGTTTCTTTTTGGAGAGGCCTACATGGACTCCGTAGTGATACTAGAAATATATACTTGGGCAGGCGTAATTGTTTCAGTGATTATAGTACTTCAGCAATATTTGATAATCGAAAATAAAACGAAGCTTGTAATGTATGCTTCTTTATTTGGAGCGTCAGCCAATATTATCCTTAATTTAGCGTTTATTCCAAAGTTTGGTATCATTGGTTCAGCTTGGGCAACGTTGATTTCTTACTCAACTATTCCTCTTATTATTTTTTATTTAATAAACAAAAATACCAAATTCATTAAGACAAGGACCGCTCTATAGTTAATGCTATTATTCAACATATGAAAATTAAAGAAATAATAAAAAAAAATATACCAAAAAAATACCTCGATCCTGTTCTTGGGCTACGTAGATCAATCTTAAAAAGATATACAAGAAAAATATCTTATTCCCAATGTGGCGAAGATATAATCATCGAGTTTTTACTAAGAGATGTTTTAAAAATCAAGAATATTACTTATTTAGATTTAGGAGCACACCATTCATCATTTCTTAGTAATACATACTTGTTTTACAAAAAAGGTTTTCAAGGAGTACTTATTGAACCAGATTTCTACTTATTCGAAGAGATAAGAAAAAGAAGACAAAGAGACATTGTATTGAATTTTGGTGTTGGAATATCAAATGAAAATGAGGCAGATTTTTATGTATTTAATTACACAGAACTTAATACTTTCTCAAAGAAAACGGCAGATGAGACAAAAGGTGAAGCAACTCTAGAAGGAATTATTAAAGTGCCATTAGTTACTGTAAATGATATCCTAGAGAAATATTGTAAAATCTGCCCCTCCTTTATCTCAGTTGATATTGAGGGACTTGATCTTGATATTGTTAAAACACTAGATTTTAAAAAATGGAGACCAGCAGCACTCTGTATAGAAACAATTCGACATTCTGATAGACAAAAAATACAGGAAATTACAGATATTTTAATCATGAATAATTATGAGGTATATGCAGAAACATATATAAACACAATATATGTGAATAAAGATCTTAAAATAAGTGAAATAAGATAAAATAATCAAAATGAAAAAGGCCCTCCTTTTATACTCAAAACACCATTTTAATCCAGAAATTAAAAAGGAATCTACTGCTAGTGCTGGAGTTATCAGTAAAAGTTTGTACCGTACACTTATTAAAAGTGGCTATAGTGTTGATTATATAGATCCATCTGAAGTGCAAAATGTTAAAAATAAAAAATACGATTTATTCATTGGACATCCTGCAGGCTGGGTTGAAGTAATTAATAACAATGAAATCAATGTAAAGGTTGTATTTATGCCAACCACTCACCCTGCGAGAAGGAATGAACTAATAAGAAAAGCAGCAGATAGATGGGGTGTTAAAAAAGAGGAATTGCTGGAGTATAAAGAGACTCAAGAGGCATTAATGCTTGCTGATTATGTTGTACAGATAGGAAACGGTTTTGCTGTAAAATCACTTATTGATAACGGCGTACCAAAAGAAAAAATTATCCATATGCATTATGGAATAGAACACTTACCAAGCGAATTTTCGATTGGAAAAAGAAATTTAGATAATTTTTTACACTTAGCCTCAGGATTAGGGTTAAGAAAAGGTCTACCTGAGACTTTAGAAATATTTACTAGATATTTAAAAGATAAGAAATTGACTGCTGTTGGTGATATCTACAAAAATGGTCCAAACTATGAATATTGGAAAAATAGGATAGACAGCTATTCTACGAAATTTAGTAATTTTAAATATCTTGGGTATATACCATCTGACTCAAAGGAGTACAATGATTTATTAGAAAAACAGTCCTGGCTTTTGTACCCCGCTATTGAAGAGGGTGAACCTGGTACTGTTATTGAAGCAATGTCGAAAGGGGTAGTCCCGCTAATGGATAGGGCTGGCTCAGGAATAGACTTCTCTATCACGAAAAGTTATGAGCCTGTTGAAAAGCAGGTTAAAGTAGCGTTAGAAACTAGTGTAGAAGGATGGCAAAAGCTTAGTCAAAAATCAAAGCACTACGTAGGAACGATCCATAATCATAACGATTGGGAGAATAGGCTTCTAGAAATTTGGAATAAAATACTAGAAAAACCAGATTTCAATAGGCCACTCGTCAGTATAATTATCCCATTTTTTAATAAAGAGAAAACCGTTGAGCTCTTATTAAAAAAACTTTTAGAAAATACAAATTCGTATAAAAATTATGAATTACATATTATTTATGATGGCTGCAAAGATAACACAAAAGAAAAAGCACAAGTAGTTTTGAGTGAATTTAATGTGCCTGTATACGAATACGAAACACCCGATATTTTTGAAGTAAAATCAAACAACTTAGGCTTAAGGAAGTCTAATGGGAAATACTGTGTTATCATCCAGGATGATAACTTTATTCATGAAAGTGAATGGTTGGAGAAAACTGTTTCGTTTATGGAGGAAGTTCCTAGGGCCGCAGTCGTCGGTGGGCTTGCTGGAGTGAATTTTTTTCCACTCACCTCTAACCCTTCTGGTCCAGGAGTTGTAAAAGAGCCAAGGGAGGTCTATCAAAGAGTAGATATAAAACTCACAAGCGATATTGTAGATAAAGTTATTGAAGTAGATGCAGTGATGAGAGGACCTTTAATTTTTAGAAAAGAGCTACTTGAACAGTATGGGTATCTCGACGAGGTTTACTGTCCATTTTTCAATGATGATATGGACTATTGCTTCAGAATGAAAAAACTTGGATTTAGTATTTTTTATTATCCTATTAGCGTAGAAAATAAAGCACTAACAATTTCAGATTATTCGAAGGAAAAAAGAAAATTTTGGGATAGAACAGTAATGGATCACCAGAAACTTTTTTACAGTAAATGGCAGAATGATTTTGGGAAACATCAACACTATATAGTTCTCAATAAAACATATGACTTTCTGGTTAGTGATACTAAATTCTTACTGATTAAACAAATAAATTTTATTATAAACGTAATTAAAAATAAAAAATTCTCTATCAAACCTATGTTAAAAAAGATATTAATTAAAACACCCCTTCCAATAAAGCTTTTCTTTGTTAAGAAATTTGCGCAAGCAAGCTCATTGTTTAGAAAAATAAGTTTTAACATTCAAATTTATGGGGTACAACCAAGAGTTGCTATGTGGTATGTAGTTGATGGAGACAATACACTTAGGTTAAACTATGATTTAAGTGAAGACTCAGTTGTCTTTGATGTTGGAGGATATGAAGGAGGATGGTCCGAGAAAGTTTTTTGTAAATATGGAAGTAATATCCACATATTTGAGCCTGTAAATAAGTTTTACAAAGAAATTAAGGAAAAATTTGCAAAAAATAGCAAGGTACATGTTTATAATTTTGGCCTCGGAAGTAAAAATGAAGAAGCGGTGTTTAATATAGATGGAAATTCCTCATCAGGTTTTGCTGGCGTTAAGGGTAGTACCGAGAAGGTTTTGATTAATTCAATCATAGACTTTATTGAAAATAACAATATAAAATCAGTAGATTTAATGAAGATAAATATTGAAGGAGCAGAATATGATTTACTAGAAAAATTGATTGAAACTGGGTGGATTAGTAAAATAGGAAACATCCAGGTGCAATTTCATGATTTTATCCCAAATGCATATGATAGAATGATTAAAATTCAAGATAAATTGAAATTAACCCATGAACTTACTTATCATTATGAATTTGTTTGGGAAAATTGGAAGCTCAAAAGTGATTCATAAAACCTTTAACTACGATGAAAGATTATTTAAAAAAAATTTTGGGGTTGGGTGTAATTGGAACGAGTAATGGTCCTGATAATGATGCTTGGGTTATAGAAAGAATAAAAGAAATTCCCGATGGGTGGAGAATTCTTGATGCAGGCGCTGGAGAATGTGAATTTAAAAAATATTGCTCCAACCTAAATTATGTATCTCAGGATTTTGCTAAGTACAATGGTAAAGGAAATAATGTTGGAATACAGATGGGCGAGTGGGACAATTCAAACATTGATATAGTTTCAGACATTACCTCAATCCCAGAACCAGATGGTTCCTTTGATGCAATTTTGTGCACAAGTGTTTTTGAGCACATCGCTGATCCCATTAGTGCGGTAAAAGAATTTTCTAGGTTACTTAAAAAGGGCGGAATTTTGATATTAACTGCCCCATTTACGAGTATGACTCACTTTGCTCCATATCACTTTAGTACGGGATTTAATAGGTATTTTTTTGAAGAAATTTTACCAAGATACGGCCTTTCAATTTCTGAAATAAAAATGAATGGTAATTTTTTTGACGCAACTGCTGAAAAAATATATATATTGCCAGAAATAACAAAAAGATATACAACGGCAAGCTACACACTACTAGACAGAATAATTTCTGTGTTAGTGCTTATTTGGTTAAGTCGATTTGCAAAAAAAGATATTGGTTCGAATGAATTACTTGCTTTTCGTGTTTACCTGAGAGCTGTTAAAAAATAATATGAAGAATATCTCTATTATACTACCAACTCATAATGGAGCGAGTTACATTAAACAAAGCATTGAAAGTGTGTTGAAACAAACACATCAGAATTTTGAGCTTATTATTATAAATGATGGTTCAAGTGATAATTCAGAAGAGATAATTAAGTCATTTCTAGACACTAGAATAAAATACATAAAAAATGATATAAATCTGGGTTTGCAAAAAACATTAAATTTAGGAATTAATTTAGCGGAAGGGGAATACATTGCAAGAATTGACGACGATGATTTTTGGAACGATGAAGATAAATTAATAAAACAAATAGAACTATTTAAAACTAACAGCAAGTTAGTATTGGTGGGCACTGGAATGCATGCGATTGATGGCGCAGGTAATAAAAAATTCGACCTTATACTACCAGAAACTGACAAAAAGATTAGGGGCCAGATTCTTTCAAGAACCTCGTTTATTCACTCGAGTGTTTGTTTCCCCAAAAAAGCTTTTCTAGAAGTTGGTGGGTTTGATGAATCTGAAAGAACTAAACATGTTGAAGATCATGATCTTTGGCTCAAATTTGGTAGTCTAGGGAAGTTTCATAACATTCCATCTTGTTCTGTGACAGTAAGGTTCCATAATAAGTCAGTCATAGGAAAAAATTTTAGACAACAGCAATATAGAGAAATGGCGCTAATTTTCAAGTATGGAAAATATTATCCCAATTTTCTGCAAGCAGTTGCCCGCTCATTTCTGAGAATAATTTTTAGGATGTTTGTAAAACCCAGATAATATGATTAAAGTACAAATAACAGGAGGCCTTGGAAATCAAATGTTTCAGTATGCTGTTGCAAGGAAATTGGCGCTAAAAAACAAAACCAAAGTAGTGGTAGATACAATTTCATTGCAGCATGACATCAAGCTTTCAAAGAAATACTCTTTTAGAGACTACAAATTAGATGTTTTTAATATAAAGGCACCAAAGTCTTATTTATCAAATTATCTAAACATTATTTATATACGTAATATTGTTTATTTTTTTCAGACTATTTTAAACAAAATCGGTGTTTATTTGTTAGATAATCACTTTATTAAAGAAAAAGGACCTTTTACCTTTGATCCAACGATTTTGGAAAAGAATGGCAGTCTGTATTTAATTGGCTATTTCCAAACTGAAAAATATTTTAAGGATATAAGAAACATTATTTTGGATGACTTTTCTTTAATCAATCCTCTTTCACCAAAGGCAAAGGAATGGGAGAAAAAAATAAAGAATTCATCGATTTCTGTTTCTTTACATATTCGAAGAGGAGACTACGTTGATAGTGACTACCATGCTTTACAGAATCTTAACTATTACGATAATGCTATAGAAATTATTAATAAACAAACTGGAAAAGGTGTCTTTCTATTTATATTTTCAGATGACATTGCGTGGGCAAAACAAAATATAAAGACAAATGACACAAAATTTTTTGTTTCCAGTCCTCAAATCAAAGATTTTGAAGAAATGTACTTAATGAGTATCTGTAAGCATAATATTATTGCAAACTCATCGTTCTCTTGGTGGGGCGCTTGGCTCAATAAAAATAGTAATAAAGTTATTGTTGCTCCTAAAAAGTGGGTTATTGATCCTTCGGTTGGTACAAAGGACATTTGTCCAAGTAATTGGGTAAGGATCTAATTAAAAATAAATCTAAATAAAGCCAAAATCCTAACCAAAATTCCTTTCATCCTCATCGCGAAGTTATTCCTTCTGGTTATTTGTCCATCGTGAAGCCGATATTTTAAAAGTTTTTCTGGGACATTGTCTGCCTTGTATGTAAATATCATCCTTGTCCAAAGTTCATGGTCTTCTGCGAGATTATAAATTTTTCTATACCCACCAACTTTCTCAAAAACATCTTTTCTAAACATTACAGAAGGGTGAATAAACGGATTGTGTAGTAGCGTGAAAATTTTTATTTTATTTGCGCTAGGAGGGTAATCCATCTCTTTTATTTTATTTCCTAAATTATCAATCCCTTCTGCCCAAGTGCCACAAACAGCTAAATCATTTTCTTTCATATATTTAAATTGCTTTTCAAACCTTTGTGATAGAGAAATGTCATCAGCATCCATTCTCGCGATGTATTCGCCCCGCGCATTTCTAACACCTTCATTTAATGAATAGATGAGTCCCTTATTTTCTCTAGAGATTATTCTAATTCTCGCATTCTCTTTTTTAAATTTATTTAGGATTTCTAGACTTTTATCAGTGGAGCCATCATTTATAATAATAAACTCAAAATCAGTATAAGTTTGTGACAAAATACTCTCGATTGCTTGAGTGAGGTACTTTTCACCATTATATACTGACATTACTACGCTTATCTTGTGAATCATAATATTTTGCCTACTCAGTATAACATTAGACTCAATTCTATTAAATAAAGGCCTAGGGGTTTTGATGAGATTTTTAATTATGGTACGATGGTAGCACTATGAATCCCGTTAGAGACCCGAGCGTTATGTTTGCGGTGGCAATGGGGTATAATGGAACAATTACTACTAGCAGTTTAATATAATTAGACACGGGGATTTCTTCCCCTGTCTCTAACGGGATGAATATTCACAAGATTTTAGCAAATGCGGTGGTTTTGACGGGGTTTATTTTGGTGCCGTTTATTCCGTTTGTTATTCTTTCGCAGACCACTTTTTTCCCGTTTATCGTAGGGAAAAACTTTGCGTTCCGTATTGTTGTTGAAATAATGTTTTCTGCGTGGGTCGTTCTTGCGTTTATTGATCCCGCGTATCGCCCAAAGAAAAGTTGGCTTCTAGGAGCGTTTGTGGCTTTTATAAGTATTCTCACCATCTCTGCTATTTTTGGCGAAAACCCTGCGAAGAGCTTTTGGTCAAACTTTGAGCGAATGGAAGGGTTGGTTACATACTTCCACCTCTTTGCATATTTTATAGTGGCGTCCACTGTGCTCACGGTACGCGACCTATGGCGTCCATATTTAAACTTCCACCTTGGCGCTGGGGTGATTATGGCGGTCTATGGTGTCATGCAGTGGGCTGGAATGCTCAAAGTGGTGCAAGACGGCATTCGTATTAACGGCACGCTTGGTAATGCGGAATACATGAGCACCTACGCGCTCTTTAATATATTTCTCGCAGGATTCTTTATTGTTCGTCAAAGTTTTACGACAACTGGCGAACGCGCGCGGGTTGCGATATATGGCGCAATAATCCTTTTGCAAACGTTTGTGCTGTATCATTCTGGAACTCGCGGAGCTATGCTTGGTTTTATTGCTGGCCTTTTGCTCGTCGCTATCTTGATTGCGATTTTTGAAAGGAATAATAAATTGGTGAGAAAAAGCGCAATTGGCGCCCTTCTTGCAATCGGCCTCATTGTCGGCGGATTCATAGCGCTTCGCGACGCTTCCTTCATACAGCAAAGCCCAGTTCTTTCTCGCCTCGCGGCAATTTCGCCAAGCGAGGGGACAGGCAAAGCGCGCCTCATGGTGTGGGGAATGGCGATTGAAGGATTCAAGGAGCGACCAATCCTCGGGTGGGGAATGGAAAACTTTAATTATGTCTTCAATGAATACTATGACCCAAATATGTGGGGACAAGAGCAGTGGTTTGACCGAGCGCACAATGTGCTCTTTGACTGGCTTGTTGCAGGCGGTATTTTAGGCGCTCTTGGGTACGTCTCACTTTTTGCTTGTGCTGTGTATTGCATTTGGAGACGCGCCGACGAACTCACAATTCTAGAAAAAAGCGTGTTAACTGGCCTTCTCGGTGGATACTTTTTCCAAAACCTTTTTGTGTTTGATAGCATCTCGTCGCTCATTTATTTTGGAACAATTCTCGCGTATGTTGAGAGTATGAGCCATAGGGAAGTTGAAAGTGTTTATGGCCAAGCCACGAAATCAGCTGATTCGAAGTTGAAAGTAAAGAGTCAATTTAAGGTTGGAGAGGAAGATTTGACGATTTTTGTTTCCGGCGGGGCAGTTGTTCTCGCTCTCGTTCTCATTTACACAGTAAACTACAACGGCTATATGCAGAACACAACACTTATTCGCGCATTGTCCGAGCGTTCAGAAAAAGGCGCCGTGCATAATTTAGAATTAATGAAAAAAACTATTGCATATAATTCATTTGGTACTGCGGAAGCGCGTGAACAGCTTGCATCATTTTCAACAGGAGCTTTTGATTCCTCTAAAGGGATTTCTGAAATGCAAAAACAATTTATTGATCTGGCGAAAAGCGAGCTTGAGAAGCAGGCCGAAGAGCTTCCAGGTGACGCAAGGTACCAGCTTTTTGCAGGGTCATATCTTTCAAAAATAGGAGAGCCCCAAAGAGCATTGCCATATCTAGAGAAGGCACTCGAGCTTTCTCCAAAAAAGCAATTTATGTCCTTTGAGCTAGGCAGTCTATATTATAATGGCCTTAGAAACCCTAAAAAAGCAGAGGAATTATTCAAACAGGCTTTCGAGCTCGCGCCAGAATTTGCCGAAGCAGAGATGTACTACATCAAAATTCTTGTTATGAATGAAAAGCGTGATGAGGCGGCAGCAATATTCAAAGCCCGTCCAATCCCTGGTGTAAGTCTATAAAAATATCACATAAAAAGTGTGTGGAAATTAGTACCAAATTATGGTATAATCAACACACATGAATAAGCAGGATCTTCAAAAAGTCTTGTGGGATATCAACGAGGAAAGCATCAGTGCCCTCCCTGCGGATTTTATTATACAGAGAATTCTTTCGTACGGGGGCCTCTTCCTCGCTGTGAAGGCTATACATGAATACGGAAATCTCGCAGTGAAACAAGTGTTTGAAACAATGAAGCCAACGAGTATCCCAGCACGGAAATATTACTACATCAAAAATTTTCTTTTGATATGACGCTTCACCTTGAAACCATCACAAGTGAGATGCACGTAATCGCGCGCAAAGTATTTGAGGATCTTGACGCTGGTTACTATCTTGCCGGTGGAACGGCACTCGCTCTCTTTTTAGGGCATCGCAAAAGTGTAGACCTGGACTACTTCATCGCTAAGCCCATTGATACACTCGCCCTGAAAAAGACTCTTGGTGAAGTGTTTCCTACGGAGAGGGTAGAAATTCTTTTTGAAACGAAGGATACATTGTGGTGTGTGATTGATGGTGTGAAGGTCTCATTTATCTCTCGATTTGACACACTTTTGGAAGTGCCACAACCCGCAGATTCCTTTCGCCTTGCTGGCATCAAAGATATAACTGTAATGAAACTTGTTGCCGTATGCGGAAGAGAAGAGTACAAGGATTACTTTGACCTTGCTTGCCTTGCAAAAGAGACAGATGTACGTTCATGGATATCATGGTGGCAGAAGGTTTATCCAGAACAAGACATTATGAGCTGGGTAGTCGCTTTGTCTGCAGTAGATTCAGTCCAAAAGGTACCACTGGAAATAGCTGATAATTTTAAGAATAAGGATGTCGCTGGCGTCATCAAAAGCGTTGTTGAGGAAGTTACGAGACAAGTAAAATTGACGGAGGGTATATAAAATTCTCTAAAAATTTGACATTTTTCTCAAACCTGCTATACTTGCCTTATGTGAGTGCAAAGGAGGAAACTCTAATGCGTTTCAACAAACGAATGTCTGCAAAAATCCCCGCGAAAGCGGGGCTTTTTGTTTGTTGGCGTTTTTGTCAATATTTCGTACAATATACTAGGAGCTCGCCTAAAATCTAACCGCGATAAAGAAAGGGATTGGTTCGTGTATGCACGCTTGTCTACCAAAACTCCCAAATTTCTGCTACAAAACACTCATCTCTCGTCGACATATATTTATATGCCTTCTCGAGCTTTATGTTTTTCGCAAGAAATTTGAGAGTTTTGGTGAGACATTAGATTTTGGACGCGCTCCAACTCCTGTTTTCCTTTGGCTAGCGAAGCACTCACATATTAGACATTTGTTGGAGTTCGCACTCGCTAGCCAAAAGAGTACAGGAGTTTTGTATCATCCCAAATTAGGTCCTTCGCGTAATTTCACTAAAAATATCGAGCGAAACAAGAAGAAAAATTTGAATTGAGCCGAGGCTCAAAGAAAATTTTTCTTGAAGTTGTAGCCGATATTTTTAGTGAAATGCGAGGAGGTTAATTTGGGATGGTACAAATACCACAATGAGCATTCATATTGAAGAACAAATATCACTTGCGCCATTTACAACTATGCGTGTTGGAGGTAATGCGCGCTTTTTTGCGCGCGTCAATGATGTTGATGATTTGAATGACGCGATAATTTTTGCGCGCGAAAAATCGGTTCCAATATTTATTCTAGGAGGCGGTTCAAACACTCTCGTGTCAGGTGATGGATTTCCCGGACTTGTAATAAAAATTGAGATTAAGGGAATTACATGCGAAGACAATCGTGTTACTGCGAGCGCGGGAGAGATGTGGGACGATGTTGTGCGTGATGCTGTCTCACGCAACTTGTGGGGGATTGAAAATCTTTCTCTTGTACCTGGGACAGTGGGAGGAGCTGTAGCACAAAATATTGGAGCGTACGGAGTTGAAGCGAGAGAAACAATTTTTTCTGTTCTTGCATTTGATACAGAGACAATGCAAATAAAAACTTTTTCTCGCGATGAATGTGAGTTTGATTATCGTGAAAGTTTTTTTAAAAAAAATATAAATCTGATTATTGTGAGCGCAACATTTGAACTTGCGCAACACGGCACACCGCGCGCTGATTATGAGGATGTAAAAAAATATTTTGAGGATAATGAAATCAGTGAGCCTACGCTCAGTGAAATACGAGATGCGATCGTAGCTATACGCACGAAAAAAATGCCAGTACCGCCAATAGGCACCGCAGGTTCATTTTTCAAAAATCCAGTAGTAAGCGCACAAAAATACGAGTCGCTTAAAAACGAGTTTCCAGAAATTAAAGCATATGATCAGGGCGATAATACGTACAAGCTTTCCGCAGCATGGCTCATTGACCACGTTGGCAAATGGCGAGGCGCGCGTCGCGGAGATGCTGGAGTGCACGAGAAGCAAGCGCTTATCCTAGTGAACTATGGAAACGCGAGTGCTGAAGAAGTGCTATCGCTCGCGCGTGAAATAAAAAATGACATCAATGAAAAAACAGGAGTGACACTTGAAGAAGAGGTAGTGATGATGTAAAAAAATATTTTAGAAATTAATTTTTTAAATTGAAAATTTTCTTGTGAGGAAAAGAAAAAAAGTTATCCACAGTTTAATTTCAAAATGCATTGCGAATGAATTTTGTATGCGGGATAATATTAGTAGATCACTGTACAGCGTACGAAATGAAAATTTCGCACAAAGATGATCCAACAATTGTACGTGATGCGTGAAATTAATTTTCGCATCAGGTCGAACATTGTTGTAGATATTAATTTGCATACATTGTTTTGAGATACATTCATGTGTCTCAAAACAGCACATAAAAAAATGGCAGCAAAGAAAAAGGCTAAGAAAGTAGCAAAGAAGAAGGCAAAGAAGGCTTCAAAGAAGCGAAAGTAGTTCTACTCTGTTTTAAGAGTCAAAAATCTCTCCGATTATTTTAGTTGGAGAGATTTTTGTTTTTAAGTGAGTAGCTTTGGGCATCCAAAGCTACTCACTTCAGAAGAACGCGTTTTTATGCTAAAGTGTCTAAATGTCATTTCTGAAAAATATCTTTGCTGGAAGCGGACCTGCGGGGAAATACGCTCCACTTGTGAAGAAAATCAATGAATTTGAGCCGGCGATCCAAGCGCTCTCTGACCAGGATCTACGAGCAAAAACGGAGGAATTTCGCTCCCGCCTGGCGTCAGGCGTTTTATTGGACGATATTCTCCTAGAGGCTTTTGCCGTGGTGCGCGAGGCGTCTCGTAGAACCCTTGGTCAGCGACACTATGATGTTCAGCTTTTGGGTGGAATCGCTCTTCATCAGGGTAAAATTGCCGAGATGATGACCGGCGAAGGAAAAACTCTCGTCGCGACACTTCCGGCATACCTAAACGCGCTCCCTAAAAAAGGCGTGCATGTTGTCACAGTGAACGACTACCTCTCTCGTCGCGACGCAACATGGATGGGTCAGATTTATTCATTCCTAGGACTTTCTGTTGGAGTGCTCAACCACAGCGCATCGTATCTTTACGACCCGAATCACAAGGACAAAGATGAGGAGCGTGATGAAGTTGGGTCATTCAAGGTCATTCACGAATTTATGCGTCCATGCGGAAAAAAAGACGCGTACCTTGCGGACATTACCTACGGCACAAACAATGAGTACGGTTTTGATTATCTTCGTGACAATGTTGCGTACAGTCCGGAGGACCTCGCTCAGCGCGATTACCATTTTGCAATCGTGGACGAGATTGACTCTATTTTAATAGACGAAGCGCGCACACCGCTCATTATTTCCGCGCCGTCTGGTGATGCGGAAAATTTGTATACCGTTTTTGCAGGCATTGCAGGAAAATTGAAATCCCCAGAGCACTATACTGTGGATGAAAAACTAAAAGCGATTCAGCTTACAGACGAAGGAATCAACAGAGCTGAGGAAATTTTGGGTATTGATAACATTTATACCGAGCGTGGAGTTAAATACGTGCATCATTTGGAAACCGCAGTTCGCGCGCAGGCTCTTTTTATACGAGACAAAGAATACGTGGTGCGAGAAGGCGAGGTGATTATCGTAGACGAGTTTACAGGTCGCATGCAACCCGGACGTCGCTGGTCCGAGGGTCTTCACCAAGCCGTGGAAGCAAAAGAGGGCGTGAAAATCCAGCAGGAATCTCGCACTTTTGCGTCTATAACATTCCAGAATTATTTCCGTCTGTATGGCAAGCTTGCCGGAATGACCGGAACTGCCGAAACTTCTAGCGAGGAGTTTTACAAAGTGTATGGTCTTGAAGTAACTCCAATACCTACAAACCGTAAAGTTTCTCGAATAGACCGCACGGACCTTATTTTCCAGACCGAAAACGGCAAGTTCAAGGCAATCGCCCGCAAAGTAAAGGAGCTAAACGAAAAAGGTCAGCCTGTGCTCATCGGTACGGTGTCTATTGAAAAAAACGAGCTTCTTTCGGAATATCTGAAAAATGAGGGTGTGCCACACGAAGTTTTGAACGCAAAAAACCACGAACGCGAGGGCGAAATTATTGCCCAAGCAGGCAAAAAGGGAAGTGTGGTTATCGCGACAAACATGGCAGGTCGCGGTGTGGATATTAAACTCGGCGGAAACCCAAGCACACCCGAGCTTTACGAGGAAATAAAATCTCTCGGCGGACTTTTTGTGCTTGGAACCGAGCGACACGAAGCGCGCCGTATAGACAACCAGCTCCGCGGTCGCGCGGGACGCCAAGGCGACCCCGGTGAGACGCAATTTTTCGTATCAATGGAGGACAGTTTGATGCGCGTCTTCGCCTCAGACGTTGTAAAAAACATGATGGGCAAGCTTGGTATTCCAGAAGACGAGGCAATTCAAAACAAAATGATTTCTCGTTCGCTTGAAACAGCGCAGGAAAAAATTGAAGGATTTCATTTTGATTCTCGCAAGCATGTGCTTTCGTATGACGACGTGATGACCAAACAGCGCGCGTATGTGTACGGAATGCGTCGTGAAATTTTAATGGGTGGCATGGACTCTGCAAAAACATATCTCACAGAGATTGTTGCTGGAGTCCCGGCTCTTGAAAGCAATATCGCGGAGAAAGTCGCCGGGCTTGGTGAGGCGGAGTTTTACAACGCTGTGAAGCGTCTCATTTTGCAGGTCGTGGATATGATGTGGATGGAACATTTGGACGCGATGGAATATTTGAAATCGTCGGTGAATCTCCGCGCGTACGGACAGCGTGACCCACTTGTGGAATACAAAAAAGAAGGACTTCGCCTTTTCCGCGAAATGAATGAGTCGGTACAAAATGAAATCCTCCGTCTCGTACCAGCTATCGGCGCCGGAGCATTCGTGAAGGAAGAGGAAAAGGCCCGCGAAGTGGTGAAGCACGCAATTGAAATAGGTGGTGGGGAAGAGGCGGAGAAGACAGCAGAGCCAATTCATTCCGACAAAATTGGCAGGAATGACCTCTGTCCTTGTGGTTCTGGCAAGAAGTACAAGAAGTGCCACGGGAGCTAGTCAAAAACTTGTAGGATTCACGGCTTTTTAAAAGCAAGCGGAAAAGTAACGAAAAAACAGGTTTGACAAGCCGTAAAGCATATTGTATAAAAACCATTGAAAAATAAGGATATTTTAGCAATTTTTCATCTAAAACCAGCTCAAAACAGAAGAAAAATCCTTGACTTTTTGAGCTGGATATGATACACTTGATTCATCTTCAGTCAGGCTCAAATGCACCTTTAGTTAGGTGCTTTTTTGTTAGGGCTGCTGCAGTCACGGAGTTTGGTGGAGCGAATGCCACTGCTATATGAAAAAACAAACAATACAATTTATGCGCGGTTTGGTACTTATGCCATTTTTGGCAACAAGCGCCTCACCACTAGCTACGTTCAATACGAATTTTTCGCTAAAGAACATCACTCAGTCATTTTACACATCAGTTAACGATGAGCGCGCAAAGAAGGTTGACGCTTACTTTGCAAAGCGTGGGATGCCACTTGAAGGCTACGGCGCAAAGCTCGTGAAGGTTGCTGAGGAAAATAATCTTGACTGGCGCCTTCTCCCCGCGATTGCTATCAAGGAATCAACGGGTGGAAAGTTTGCTTGTCACAACAACCCATTCGGTTGGGGCTCATGCAAGATTAAGTTCAAGAACTTTGATTCTGCGATTGAGACTGTGGGTATGAACCTTGGTGGTAAGAACCCTAACACAGAGCAATACTACAAAGGCGCTACTACAACGGAGATTCTTCATCATTACAACAACTCAGTTGTTCCAACATACACAGGAGAAATTCTTGCGTTTATGAAACTCATTGAGATGGGAGCGTAATGGGTAGAATGCAGAATGTTGAATTGGGAATGTTTAAAATAGAAAGGTGTCGACAATATGTCGGCACCTTTCTATTTTAATTCACCTATACACGTATAATATACTATAGTATATTATACGTGTATAGGTGAATTTTGATGTTCTTAGAACAGCAAAGTATGGAGGATTTGTAAACAAGAATTCGCCGAGCACCAGTACTGGTGCTCGGCGGGCTTTTGTTTTACCGAAACTCTGTGCTAGTATCCTAATTGGAATTTCCCATTCAAGAACAAAGGAGAACGAAATGAAAAGCAACCTGCCGATTACTCTGGTAGAGGCAACAAATCTGATATGTGACGAAAAAGACGGGCTAGCGCTCCAGCTTCACAAGGCAATCGCATACAGAAACGCTTCAGCGGATCATTCTGATATGCATTGCTGCAAAACTCTTGCGTCGGACGCAAAAGTGGCGCGAATCAGGCAGGAAATCGTGGATGTCGTGAGACGTGGAATCCTCCAGTGTGGTAACTGCAAGGAGGATTCTACTCTCGGTAGTTGGCGTTTGGTAGATCGCGAAACAATGCTTAAATGCCCGAAATGCATCCACCTCACACCTCTTACAAAAAGCACTGAGTCGTTTGTGTTAGATGATTTGCTTCCATTGGTCCCTGCTCCGTTGCGAGACATTTTTGCTCCGGAACAGTAGCAGAAATCGCACGAAAAACCGTTGAGCACCAGAATGGTGCTTGACGGTTTTTTTAATTTTTTGAACTCGTTGCTGATTTTGTAGCTTCCTCCTTTTCGCGTTCCGCGCGAATGCGTTTGAGCTGTGGGATTATCTTTTCAATGTCCTCGGCGGTTTTGAAACCGTAATAATTTTCGTCCCAAATAATGAGCGCAGGGAGCTTGTTTTTCACGCCCTGAATAGACCTCATTGTTTTTACTGCAGAAAGGTCTAGGTTGTAGTCAAACGAGTATATGCGGAGCTCGGGGAACTCTTCGCGAAGCTTGGTGAGAACATATCCCTCGCGCTTGCAGTCCTCGCAGTCGCCAAGATTTGAATAGAAGTAAATAATTGTAAGCGGTTTTACTCCACATTTTTGCCTGACTTGCTCCACTAAAAGATAGTCCTTGATTTGAAGAAGCGAATAGTATTTTTTGAGTCCTATAACCTCCTCGTCGTTGTCGCCTAGTTTTTCCTCCATATATGACAGTCTTGCCGCCAATACGCCGAGTTCTTCAGAAAAGGCTGTACCGCCGTGATCTATTGATTTACACGAAGACTCTTTCAGAAGGGCAAATTGTGTTTCTGAAGACAGGATGTCCATAGCGATCTTATCTTCTATGGATTTAACTTCCGCTATGCGATTTCGTGAAAAAATGTTGCTTATCAAAAGCGCGCTGAAAAACACAACTGCTGTAATAACAAATGCAAACACATATTTTTTAGTTTCTATTTGAGCGCGGATGTTTTTCATAATGGTTTAACGCCATGAAGTTGCGCGGGAGAACAAAACGTTCACGATGGCGCGTGTGAACCAGATTGGCGCTACAATACCATAAAGCGCGATGAAGTAAAGAATTCCCATACTTGGGCGGAAGCGCCCTTCAGCCAATTTTACTCCATTCCACATAATTACCAAACCCAGCCCGAGGAATATGTATGAAAGTATCGCCATAAATTCTGTGTTAAAGAAAAAAGGACTTGCGGTTGGGATAGCAAAAAGAAAACCAACAGTGCTGATTTCTGTCGCCTTTTCCACAACTGCTTGTATCGCGTGAAAGGCTACAAAGCTGAAATTATACAAAAAGATGACAACCGCAAATAATGAAAGCGGAAGTGTAATCATTCCCAAAATGCCGTACTCGCGACGGAAAAGCATAAAGCGGTAGTCAAGCGTGTTTTTCATTCCGCCATATGCCCAACGAAGTCGCTGACGGTAGAGCTTGTGGAGGCTTTCTGGCGCTGTCGTGTACACGCGCGCTGTATGAACGTTTCTGATACGCATATGGTTTGACTGCATGCGAAGCGCTAGCTCCATGTCCTCTGTATTGTGCGCTTTTTTGAAGAGACCTATTTTTTCAAAAACTTCTCTTCGGAAAAAAGAAAATGGTCCCGGGGTGATGTGGATAGCGTCTAAAGGCGAGAGCATGCGTTTAAAAAATGCGATGTTGTGGTATTCAGTTTTTTGCATTTTTTGGAGAATTGTTTTTGGCTCGTGGATAATGATTGTAGGAATCCCTGCCATCATTTTGGGGTCCTCATTGAAAGCGGTCGCAATTTCGTGCAAAGCGTCCTTTTCTACAAATGAGTCAGCGTCAAGACATCCGATAAGTTCAGATTTAGATTTTTCAATTCCAAAGTTTACCGCGGTGTGTTTACCGCCGTTTTCTTTTTTGAAAAGTTTCACTTGAGGATTGTTAGCGAATTCCTGAACAACTTTCCACGTATTGTCGGTGGAGCCGTCGTCCACGACAAAAATTTCCAGTCTGTCTTTTGGATATTTAAGTTTAAGAATAGAATGGACTGTTTTTGAGACTGTTTTTTCCTCGTTCCAGCATGGGACAATGATAGTGACGGAAGGATAGTACGAAAGTTTGTCAGTCGTGCTTTTTACGGCGAGTTTCAAGCGCTCCTCAAAAAAAGTGATGAGAAAAAATATCTCAAGGTATAGCGTGAGAAAAAGAAAAACATAAAGAATACTGTCGAAAAATACCTCAATCATTATTTAAGAAAGTCCGCATGTGGCGGACTGTTAATATCTTGACTATACCAAACTTTTCGCAGTCCCGCAAGGGTGTGCCAATGAGGAGCTACGTGGTACAATGCCATTACATATGACAAAAAAGATATTTATGACGCGTCGCATTCCGGCGCGCGCTGAAGAAATGTTTCGCGAGATGGGGTACCAGGTGACTGTGAGCGAAAAAGACGGAGTGCTCACGCGCGATGAATTGAAGGAGGCGCTCGCGGAAACGCCTTATGATGCTGTCGCATCGCTACTTACAGACGCTATTGACGCGGATATGATTTCTGCAATGCCAGAATCGGTAAAAATAATTGCGAATTACGCGGTAGGGTATAATAATATAGATGTACCAAAGGCGCATGAGCGCGGTATTGCGGTAACCAACACTCCCGAGGTGCTCACTGCTACTGTTGCCGAGCACACTGTTGCATTGCTACTAACCGTTGCTTCTCGCATCGCAGAAGGAGACAGATTTATTCGTGAAGGAAAATTTGTTGGATGGGCCCCTATGTTACTTCTCGGTACTGATATAAAAGGGAAGACCCTTGGTCTCGTGGGCGCGGGACGCATCGGCTCCGAGGTTGCTGGTATTTTGCACAAAGGGTTTGGTATGAATGTTGTTTACTATGATATGAAGAAGAATGAAGCGCTTGAAGCTTTGTGTGGAGCGAAATATTGCGCAACATACGAGGAAGCCATCGCGCAGGCTGATGTGGTGAGTGTTCATGTTCCGCTTCTTCCAGCGACGCATCACCTCATAAACGCAGATCGTCTCGCGCTTATGAAAAAGAGCGCAATCCTCATTAATACTTCGCGTGGGCCTGTGGTGGACGAGGTTGCTCTTGCTCAGGCTCTCAAAGCTGGTACCATCCGCGGAGCAGGACTTGATGTGTTTGAATTTGAACCCAAAGTTACTCAAGAACTTTTGACGCTTGAGAATGTAGTCGTGAACCCGCATCTCGCCTCCGCAACAGAAGAAACGCGCACAAAGATGGCGGAGATGGTAGCGACAAATATTATTGAGGCTCTAGAAGGTCGCACAGCTCCTAACGCTGTCGCATAAAAAATATGATGAAGATTATCGCAAAGTTGGTTGTAGTGGCGTTGGTGATTTTGGTTCTCCCTTCGTTTGTGCCGGGAATAGAAATAGCATCTGGCGCGTTTGGCACAGCGATGCTCGTCGCTCTCTTTTTCGGCATTTTAAACGCAGTAGTGCGACCGATTATTTTACTAATCGCGTTTCCTATCACGCTCATCACGCTCGGACTATTTTCTTTTGTCGTGAATGCCGGACTTTTTTGGTGGGTCGGTTCATTTGTGAAAGGGTTTTATGTTGCTGGTTTTGTGCCGGCGCTTCTCGGTTCACTAGTCGTTTCAGCGACAGCGTTTATCATTGATAAGTTGCTTTCTGATAATTAGTTATGTTAGAGCAGTCTATTGACGTATTTGTTCAGCTTGTGCAGGATCACCGCATTTTTGGATATGGGATTCTATTTATCGCGATGGTATTTGAGGGCGAGGTCTTTTTGATTGTTGCCGGGATGCTTGCGTCTCTGGAGGCGTTTGATGGGAAGGATGTTCTCTGGATTGCGCTTGTCGGCGTGGTTCTGGGAAATGTGATGTGGTACAACCTCGGCGCGAAACTTAAGGATGCTAGACTCACAAGGAGAATACTAAAGAGAGCAGAAAGGATAATGATATTCTTTTTGCCCGAATTCCGCGCGAACCCTTTTAAGTCCATTTTCTTTTCAAAATTTATTTACGGCGCAAATCGCGCGACTGTTATTATGTCGGGAGTATTACACATCCCGTTCAAGCTTTTCTTTAAAGCGGAATTTTTGGCATCCATTGTGTGGGTTGTTTTGTATTTTGTAATCGGATTCTTTTTTGGATATGCGGCCGTCAGCACAACGCACAAAATTGGAGAGTTTGCTTTGATGGCGTTACTTTTCGTGTTAGCATTCATTTTGATTCAGAGACTAATTACGCATCAATATGAACGTCACGAACGAAAGAAGCATGAAAATAATAACGCATAGCGGAAACTTTCACACGGATGAAGTTTTTGCGTGCGCGGTGCTCTCGCTATTGAATGATGGAAACATTGAGGTTATTCGCAGTCGCGACTCTGAAGTATGGGCGACGGGGGACTATGTAGTGGATGTTGGTGGCGAGTATGATTCCGCGCGCGGGCGTTTTGATCACCATCAAGAAGGCGGAGCAGGCGTGCGTCCAAATGGAATTCCGTATTCCTCTTTTGGTTTAGTGTGGAAGGAATTTGGAGAAAATTTGTGTGGGAATAGAGAAGCAGCGCGTCGTATTGATGAAAAAATGGTTCAGCCGATTGACGCTGCTGATTGTGGAATTGATTCTTTTATATTGACTGGAAAAAATATTTTTCCATATCTTTTTCACCATCTTGTTGCCTCGTTTCGTCCGACATGGAAGGAAGAGCTAAATCATTCTACGACATACGACGAAGGTTTCGCACGTGCGTTTGATATTGCAACAGAAGTTCTTAAGCGCGAAATTATTACTGCACAAGACTATGAGGAGGGCGCTCGTGTTGCAGAAGACGCGTATCAAAAAGCAGAAGATAAACGAGTTGTTATTGTTGATGGACAATATCCCTGGGAGGAAGTTCTCAATAAGCATCCTGAGCCAATTTTTGTTGTTAAGCCAGATAAGACCGAGCCACGCTGGAAGGTGCGTACTGTACGACTTCATCATGAATCATTCAAAGCACGAAAGGATTTCCCGAAGGCATGGGCAGGGAAGAATGGAGAAGAGTTTGCTCGTGTAACTGGTGTACCAGATGCAATTTTTTGTCATAATAGCGGCACATATATAGTAGTCGCAGGTTCAAAAGAAGGCGCGCTTGCGCTCGCAAAGCTCGCAGTGGACGCTTAGAGCATACGGAGATAGACTCCTTGTAATTTTTGTGATATGGTTGTGTATTACTATAAACTAACAACTATAAACTAATAACTATCCACATGGCTTTTGTTGATGAAATGACGATGCATATGAAGGCGGGCGACGGCGGAAACGGCGTTATGCGTCTTAAACATGAGAAAGGCAAAGAATTTGCTGGTCCTTCTGGCGGTGACGGTGGAAAGGGCGGAGATATGATTATCCGCGCTGTTCGCGACGTGCATATCCTTGTGAAGTATCGCCATCAAAAAGATTTCTTCGCGGAGCGCGCAGGCGACGGTGGCAACGACAGCTTGCACGGCAGAAACGGCGATGATTTTATTTTGGATTTGCCTATTGGTTCTATTGTGACGAATCTTGATACTGGATCAGAATACCAGCTACTAGAAGAAGGTCAGCAGATTTTGGTATTGAAAGGAGGGCGTGGAGGATTTGGCAACGAGCATTTTAAGACATCAACCAATCGCACACCAAAAGAGCACGTGCCGGGAATGAAAGGGCAAGAAGCAGATTTCAAAGTTGAGCTTCAGATTGTTGCGGACATTGGGCTCGTGGGTTTGCCAAACGCTGGGAAGTCGTCGCTTTTGAATGCGCTCACACGCGCGAGCGCAAAGACTGCCGACTATGCGTTCACTACACTTGAGCCAAACTTGGGCGATTGTTTTGGGTTTATCATCGCGGATATTCCAGGGCTTATTGAAGGCGCATCAGAAGGAAAGGGGCTTGGACATAAATTTCTACGTCATGTGAAGCGCACAAAAATGCTCGCGCACTTGGTGTCGCTTGAAAACGAAGACCCACTCGCAGTGTATGAAACTGTACGCAAAGAGCTTGAAGCATTTGATAAAGACCTCGCCGCAAAGCACGAGATAATTATTCTTACCAAAACAGATATGGTAACTCCAGAGCGCGTGAAAGAAGTGGAGCTTGCTATGAAGAAAACCTACCCGCATTCGGAAGTGTTCACTATCACGATTTTGGATGACAAAGGTATGAAAGTATTTCAAGACGAACTTTTGAAACTTTTGAAGGTAGTGGCGTAATTGCCATACATTATTTTTATGGAAAAAAATCCACTAGAGCAACGATTGAGCATAGACACCAGTGCCATCAGGGACGCGGCAAGGGAAGAACTTGGTCAGAGTTTTGATAATAATTTTGGTGATAAAGAAAAAATGGAAGATAGATTTGAAAGTCTTCTTTTTAAAATGGACCTCCTTCAAAAAAGCGGAGCGGTCCTTAATAAGGAAGAAACCGTCAGAGGATTAAAAGAAAGTTTCAACATAAAAGATAAAGAAGTTTTTGTTAATTATTTATTGCAGGTTTTGGATCCAATTATCATGCTAAGGGCTACTCAACCGGACGTTTTTGAAAGCGTACAAAGGGAGGCAAATTTAAATAATTCTGGCTACCTAAAATTAAGTGAAGTACTACATTTTGGACTGGATGGAGAGGAAGCACAACTTCATCTTGCCCCCTCGGCAGAGCTCATAAAAGAATCTGGAACAGGAAACTTTAAAAAAGAAGTTGAGAATGGACTTGAAAAGTTAGCAGAAATAATAAAGTCTATAAATAAAATAAAAGAAATCGTCGCTACTTCATGGATTGTAGCAAAAAATCCTCGTCTATTAGAGAAACTAGGTTTTACTATTGTAGGTGAAATCTCAAAAGAAGAAAAAGAAAAACTTTTTCCAGATGAAAAGAGAACTATTGCTAAGGCATTTATGACGCGAGAAGAGTTTTTGGCTAGATATGGAAAAGAATAATAGAAAAAATATTAGTTTGTTTTTTGTGCCACACTAAGGTACTATAAATACATGAAAGCTTTTAAAAATACTCTCCAAAAAGGAACTGTGCGCTACGTAGTCTTTAAGGAAAAAGGTACTTTTTTTGCGGTGGCGCTTGAGTTTAATATAGTTGTTGAGGGGGCGTCGCAGATTGAGGCTATTGTACTTCTCAATGAAGCCATTGCGGGGTACCTTGGCTCAGCGCGTAAGTTTAAATTGCGCCCACATGTACTCAATCAAACAGTTGACGCTGAGTACGAAAAAATGTGGCAGGAGTCTAATAAAGTGTACGGCCAAGCCGCGAACCAGCTGGTTCGAAAACGTGTCGCACGTTCAACCAAGTCTCCATATGTTTTAAGTTCTGGTCAATTTAATCTCGCATTTGCGTAAGAGACTATGCCTCGCGGACTCAACAACTGGACATTTAAGGGCGTAGTCGATTTTTTAAAAGAGTATGGATTTCAACATTCTCATACACACGGAAGCCACTTTTATTACATTGGTTCTTATGGTGGGAAGGTGAGACAGACACATATTCAATACCACGGACAAAAATCAATACATCCACGCACACTTAAATCAGTTATTGCGCAGTCAGGTATCCCGCAAAATCTTTGGTTGAAATAAAATTACAATATGAACGAATACAAACTAACAGTTGGCTTGGAGGTTCATGCCGAGCTAAAAACAAAGACAAAGATGTTCTGCAATTCGGCAAATGACCCGTTTAATGCAGAGCCGAATGTGAATATCTGCCCGGTGTGTATGGCGCATCCGGGGACTTTGCCCGTAATCAACAAGCAGGCAGTGCATCACGTGCTTCGTGTGGGTACTGCGCTTGGGAGCGACCTAGCGGACTTCACCGAGTTTGACCGCAAGAACTATTTCTATCCTGACATTCCAAAGGGGTACCAGATTAGCCAGTACAAATACCCGCTTGTTTCAAATGGAATGCTAAATGGCATCGCTATTGAGCGTGTGCATTTAGAGGAAGACACCGCGAGCTCATCACATGAGGGGAGTGAGGGAAGCCTCGTGGACTACAATCGCGCAGGCGTGCCACTTATGGAGCTCGTGACCAAGCCCGTGATTCATACTGCCGAAGAAGCTGGTGCTTTTGCGCGTGAGCTACAGCTTCTTCTCCGCACCCTTGGTGTATCTGACGCTAATATGGAGAAAGGGGAGATGCGTGTTGAGGCAAACATTTCAATATCAAAGACAGACAAGCTTGGCACGAAAGTGGAAGTGAAAAATTTAAACTCGTTTCGCTCGGTGGAGCGCGCTATTGCCTACGAGGTGGAGCGAATGACAAAAATTTTGGACGGTGGGCCAGGGGAGATAGTGCAAGAGACGCGCGGATGGGACGAAGGTGGTCAGAAGACATTTTCACAGCGCAAAAAGGAAAGCGCGCATGACTATCGCTATTTCCCTGATCCAGATTTACCAAAACTAAAAATCTCGGAGATTCCAGAGTTTTCAAATAAAAATTTACAGGCGACAATGCCAGAGCTTCCGTGGGAGAGGCGTGCGCGCCTCGTGCGCGAGTATGGAGTGAAGCCGGAGAATGCAGAGGTGTTTGTCTCAGATAAAATACTTGGCGGGCTTTTTGAAGATGCAGTGAGTGCAATTGGTGTTGACCGTCCTTCAATTGCGCTTATAGAAAACTACATTACATCTGACCTTGTGGGTTTGATGAAAGGTTCTAATTTAATTGGAATGGTAACAGGTACATCACTTGCCGACCTCGTGACAATGATTAAAGCAGGGGACCTTTCTTCACGTGGAGCAAAAGACACACTCGCAATTTTATATGCAGAGGGTGGACATCCGCATGAGATTGCAAAGAAGCACGACCTCATTCAGAAAAATGATATTGAAGCACTAAAAAAAATGGTAGCAGAAATTATTTCCGCAAATCCAACCGTAGTCGCAGATTACAAGTCTGGCAAAACAGCACTCCTCCAATTTTTCATCGGACAGGGAATGAAGGCATCAAAAGGAAGCGGAAACCCCGCAATGTTTAAATCATTGTTTGAGGAGGCGCTGAAGTAAAGTATAAAAAGGCACGAAATACGTGCCTTTTTAGTTCTGTATGCTAAAATATCAGAATAGTTTTAATAATTTAACCACCACATAGAACCATGGCAAAAGTACAAGTAGCGATTAACGGGTTTGGGCGCATTGGACGCGCTTTTTATAAATTGGCGCGCACACGCCCAGAGCTTGAGATTGTGGTGGTGAATGACCTCGGTGACCCATCAAATATGGCGTACCTTTTGAAATACGACACAGCATACGGCAAAGCAGATTTTGATGTGGAGGTGGTTGGTGGCGATGAGCCTGGATTTATTGTGGGAGGTGAAAAAGTAAATCTCGTACAAGAAAAAGAGCCTACAAATCTCCCGTGGGCAAAATACAATATTGATATCGTGGTTGAATCAACAGGGTTTTTTACGAGCCCAGAAAAATCAAACATTCATCTTACACAAGGAGCAAAGCGTGTCGTGGTGACAGCGCCAATGAAAGGCGAGGATGTTCCCACAGTTACTTGTGTTACGGCACTCATGGGCATTAACGACAAGGAACTTCAAGGCGCGCAGATTTCTTCAAATGCTTCCTGTACTACAAATGCAGCAAGCCCTGTGGTTTGTATTTTGAACGAGACTATTGGTATTGAAAAAGCGATTTTGAACACCACGCACGCATACACGGGTACTCAGAAAATTGTGGATGGTCCTGGAGGCAAAGACCTTCGTGGTGGTCGCGCGGGTGCCGCAAACATGGTACCTGCTTCAACAGGCGCGGCAATCTCTGTTACAGAGGTGGTGAAGGACTTGAAAGGAAAGTTTGATGGCATTTCAATTCGCGTACCAGTAATCGCGGGCTCTATTGCAGATGTAACATTTATCGCAAAGAGAAATACGACTGTTGAAGAGGTGAATCAAATTCTTCGCGATGCGGCGCGCGACCCTCGCTGGGCTGGGATTTTTAAAGTGAGCGAGGAGCCTATTGTGTCCTCTGACATTGTGGGGGAGCTTTATGGTTCTATCGCAGACCTTGACCTCACGCGCGTAGTAGACGGCAACCTCGTAAAAGTAATGGCGTGGTATGACAACGAAATGGGATACACGAATACACTCGTACAGCACGTAGTTAAAGTTGCAAGCTTTCTATAATTTATAAATTATGAAAATTTACATTGGTACCGACCATGCAGGGTTTGAGCTCAAGGAGAACCTCGTGCCTTTTTTGCGCGCGCATGGACATGATGTGGAGGATTTTGGAGCGCATAAGTTTGAGGCGCTAGATGACTATCCAGATTTTATCCGACCAGTTGCGGAGGCGGTGGCTAAAGATAAAGAATCTCGAGGGATTATTCTCGGAGGTTCTGGACAAGGGGAAGCGATGTGCGCAAACAGGGTGAAGGGCGCGCGCGCCGCTGTATACTACGGCGGGCCGTTTGATGTTGCCGTGCTTTCGCGCGAGCACAATGATGCAAACATACTTTCTCTCGGCGCGCGTTTTGTGGATGAGGACGAAGCGCGCGAGGTTGTGCGTGTGTGGCTGGAAACGCCATTTAGCGGGGACGAGCGTCATGTTAGAAGAATTCAAAAGTTAGATAAATAATTATGGTAGAAATTATTCCCGCAATAATGCCAAAGGACTACGAAGACTTGGATGAAAAGATGAGTCTTTTTGTTGGAGTTGTGCCGTTTGTGCAGTTGGACATTATGGATGGAAAGTTTGTCCCTGCGCGCACATGGCCGTATCCGCGCGATGCTCATTTTGACGCAATCGTTGCCGAAGAAGAGGGGATGCCGAGATGGGAAGAAATTGATTTTGAAACGGACTTGATGATAGAGAACCCCGAGCTTGCGGTACCAAAGTGGGTGAGCGCAGGCGCGAGAAGGATTATTGTGCACGTGGAATCAATGGTTGATTTTGAAAAAATTCGCGCGTCGGTACCTGTTGGTTTGATTGAGCTTGGTCTTGCCATAAACACAACGACACCTCTTTCAGCGATTGAGCCTTACATAGATAGGATTGATTTTGTGCAGTGCATGGGGATCGCGCGCATCGGATTTCAAGGTGAGGAGTTTGACGAGCGTGTGCTTGAAAATGTGCGCGCGCTCCGCGCGAAATATTCTGAATTGCCAATTAGTATTGATGGCTCTGTAAATATGGACACTGCACGAAGCCTCGTTGACGCAGGAGCAACACGCCTCGTGGCTGGATCAGCAATTCTTGAAGCTGATGACTTCACACAGGCTATCGCACAAATGAAAAATCTAGTACAATAAGGGGAAGTTATTAGTTTATAGTTTCTAGTTATTAGCAAACTCTATCAACTATCAACTACGGACCATTAACTGTATTTCAATGACTCACCTCCACGACGACAAAATAAAGCTCCTCGAAGAAAAAGCTCTTGAGATTCGCAAGTCTATTATTGAGGCGCTTGTGGAAGCAAAGTCGGGGCACACAGCGGGGCCTCTCGGTATGACGGATATTTTCACAGCGTTCTATTTTCATATTCTCAAACATGACCCAAAGAATCCCACATGGGAAGAACGCGACCGAGTGGTGCTTTCAAACGGTCACATTTGTCCCGTGCTATACGCTACTATGGCGCACGCAGGATATTTCCCTGTAGAAGAATTAAAAACACTTCGCAAGTTTGGCACGCGCTTGCAGGGGCATCCACATCGTGAATATTTGCCGATGCTTGAAACGAGTTCTGGGCCACTCGGGCAAGGTCTTTCGCAGGCTGTGGGAATGGCGCTTGCAGACCGCCTTGACCGAGGGCAAAATTCAAACAGAACTGTTTACTGTTTCTTGGGTGATGGAGAATTGAACGAAGGGCAAATTTGGGAGGCAATGATGCTCGCGGGTCGTGAAAAACTTCACAACCTTGTTGCTATTGTAGACCGTAATAATATTCAGATAGACGGCTTCACGGAAAATGTGATGCCTCTTGAACCGCTTTCGGACAAGTGGAGAGCATTTGGCTGGCACGTGTTAGAAATTGATGGTCACAATATGGAAGCGATTGTGGACGCTGTGGATGAAGCGCGCGCGATTTTTGAAAAGCCGTCGGTGATTATCGCGCATACGATTCCAGGCAAAGGTGTGGAGATGTTTGAGAATGATTACAAATGGCACGGCAATCCACCAAACCAAGAGCAAGGAGCAAACGCCCTTGCAGAGCTCCGCACGCTAGGCGGGCAGATAGCGAGCGAGCATGAATAAAATTATGACAGTACCACTTAACCCAAAACTTTTTGATACAGATGTAGAGCAAGCGCCGATTCGCGCGGGCTTTGGAGAGGGGCTTGTGCTTGCGGGGCGCGCGGACGAGCGTGTTGTGGCTATGTGTTGCGACCTTACCGAGTCCACAAAGATGGACGCATTTGCAAAGGAATTCCCAAAGCGATTTTTTGAAATGGGTATTATGGAGCAGTCGTCGGCATCAGTGGCGAGCGGGATGGCAGCGATGGGGAAGATTCCTTTTGTTTCTTCGTACGCAATGTTTTCTCCAGGCAGAAGCTGGGAGCAAATTCGCACAAACATTTGTTACAATGACCGCCCGGTGAAAATTGCCGGCTCGCATGCAGGCGTTTCTGTGGGTCCAGACGGTGGTACACATCAAGCTATTGAGGATATTGCTATCACACGCGTGATGCCAAACATGGTTGTTGTTACTCCGTGCGATAGTATTGAAGCAAAGAAGGCGACTCTCGCAATGGCAAAAACAAATTCTCCAACATACATTCGTCTCGCGCGTGAAAAAACTCCAATCATCACAACAGAAGACACGCCGTTTGAAATTGGCAAAGCGCAAGAATTTTTTCGTTCTGCAAATCCAAAAGTTGGCATAATTGCTTGTGGCTCGCTCGTGTACAATGCGATTATGGCAGGAAAAGAACTTGAGGCAGAAGGAACTGGAACTATCGTTTTAAATATTGGAACTGTGAAGCCAATGGATCGCACAGCAGTAATTGCCCTCGCAAAGGAATGTGGCGCAATAGTTACTGTGGAGGAGCATCAAGTCGCCGGCGGTATGGGATCGGCTGTTGCCGAAATCCTCTCAGTTGAGCATCCAACCAAAATGGCGTTCATTGGTGTGCAGGATTTATTTGGGCAATCAGGAACTCCACTTGAACTCATCAAGCATTATGGAATGGACAAAGACTCCATTAAAGTTGCAGTAAAGAAACTTTCGTAAAAATGGAACTAGATAATCAACGAGATGAGATAATAGAGCAATTAAAGGCGCTCAATGTGAAGCTTGCCAAACAGCTAGAAATCAAACGCATCTTTTTGACAGGCATTATTTACGGCATAGGATTTTTCCTCGGCTCAGCAATCATAGCCACAATAGCTCTAGGAGTTTTTGGGCCAACAGTGGCAAAAATCCCCTGGGTTCAAGAAAACTTTGAACGTGGAACATCTATTTTGAGACCAGAGCTGTAACAAAAAAATTCAAGAGTTTTGCGTGGACAGAAAACAGATGTAAGTGGTACAATTAACACAAATGGACGACATAGAGCAAGCAGGTCACAAAAAAATTATTACTATTGGAGTTAGTTTAGTTGTAATTATTGCTATTGCCGTTTTTGCGATATATAAACAAAAAGGAGATGAGGTGGTAGTACCAGTAGCAGAACAAAAAGTAGCAACTTCTACAGCACCTCAAAAAACAGAATTTGGCATCAACAAACCCGCTGATTTCCCAACAGATATTCCCGTAGAAAAGGGTATAAAATTTGAGCAGAGTTATAGTTTGGATTACAAAGGGCAAAAACAACTCACTATTGTTTTTCTCTCTGCTAAAACAGTGAAAGAAAATTATGCTCTTTATACTGATTTTCTGAAAGAGAAAAATTGGAATATTTCTAAGAAATATGAAGGACCTAAAGTATCTTCCTTGTATGGAACAAAGGAGAATAATGATATCAATGTGACGATTAGTGGCAACACAACTGCTGGTTCGAAATCCCAGGTGAGTATTAGCGTATTAAAGAAATGAAAAAAATAATTCGTACAATTGTTGTTGCGCTTGTTCTCTTAGGGGGGTTACCAGCTGTTACTTTTGCTGGTGTACAAACTTTTACTGACCCAGCATTAAATGGCACCGTGGCGAATACTTTTACAGTACTGGCGGGTGTGACGAGTGTCTCAGTTAGCATGAGTGGCGGTGGCGGTGCATGTTGTGGCAGTTTTATTGTCGTAAAAGACGGTGGTAATAGTTCCTTTGGGAGTCTTCTGACAGTGAACGGTGGTCATGGTGCGAAGGCTCTGCAGAAAGGTACCGCTGGTGGTGCTGGTGGTACTGACGGTACTAGTGGTGTGATATGTGGTGGGGCAGCGAATTGCCCTGGTGTTGGAGGCAATAGCCTTTTTGGCACGGGGGGAGATGTCCTTTCTGGTGTTAATAATGTTTACTGGACTAATACTTCGGGCACCAAATTTAGAGGTTCTCCAGGCCAAGGTTATGGTAGTGGTGGCAGTGGTTATTTGAGTAGCACGGGTAATGTTGGTTTTGGTGGCGGTGGCGGAGCAGGTGCTGTTGACTCACAACAACTCACAGTTGTCCCAGGTACACCTTATCAGATTACTGTTGGTGCTGGCGGTAAATGGGATGACAATGGTGCAGGTGCAGGTGCCCCGGGGTTTGTTAGTGTTTCCTATGTTGACCCAGGTATGGTAGATGTTTCCTCAAATATTTCATCCTCCTGGACCATCACTGGCCCTGAAACAATCACTGGTTCTGGTACTTCGCAGTCAGTCGCTTCGCCTCCTGGAACTTATACAATCATTTGGAATGATGTGCCTGAATACACCACCCCTGCAACACAAAGTTTTACACTTGCTTCAGGTGGGACAATTAATTTTGGTGGAACATACACAGCAATTACTTGCGCCAATGGCGCCACGAATCCAACTGCCTGTGACCAGTGTCCTGCAACATATTCCTACAATGGTACCTCATGTGTCGCTTGTAGTAACGGAGGTTGTAGCGGAACTGAGCCATCCCTGATATGCAATAACGGCGCATTGAATCCACCAACCTGTAGCCAATGTCCAGCAGGGAACGCTTTTCTTTCGCCATCGTGTATTCCCTGCGTTGGTGGATGTAGTGGGTCTGAACCAAGTTTAACGTGCAATAACCTAGCATTGAATCCTCCGTATTGCAGTGTCTGTCCCGGAGGGCAAGACCTTTCAACCGGAGTATGCGCGCCAACTGCTCCTGTGTCATTAATTGGTAATGGAGCATGTGACGCTGGAGAGGAGCTTATTCTATCGGAATGCGGTGCTCCAAAGACGAAATGGTGGATGTTCTAGATTCAAAGAGCAACAAAAAATTAGCCGAGCACCAGTGACTGGTGCTCGGCTAATTTTTTGTTGCTCTTTGAGGTTTAGTCCAGCTTCACTGCTTTGTAATTATCAGGCGCTTCTGCGAGAAGTTTTTCTAGCGCTTCGCGCGTGAGGAGGCCTTCTTGAGCGCCGACTTTTTGTACAACGGACATAGAGTTGATAGGCGCCCATGCTATTGCCTCGCTAGGAGTTTTGCCTAGAGCAAGAGCAGAAATGAATGTTGATGCAAATGAATCTCCTGCGCCAGTGCGTTCGTACGGAGGCGCTGGGTCGGGGTAGATAGGCATAAACCACGAATCACTGCCATCAAACACGTACGCGCCCTTTGGTCCGTCTGTAATAACAATAATTTTTGGTCCAAGTCCGGCAACTTTCTTTGCAAGGTCTTTTGGAGCTGATTCTTTGTCCTTTAATATTAGTCGCGCTTCCTCCACATTGCAGAAGAAAACTTCAGTGTGCGCGTACAAATCTTTGAGGGCCTCAACACCAAGCTTAATTTGAAACCCGCCCGGCTGGAATGAAAGCTTTGTTTCAGGATGTTTAGCAAGATACGCAGCGATTTCGTGATGATACGCGAGAGACTTTTCGTTTAGGGACGAAAGGTAGAGCCAGCGTGGACCAACATCTCCAAGTGGAAGCGTGTAAGGAAAGTCTTCGTGTTTGATGAGAATAGTGCGTTCGCTGTCGTACCAAAGCACGTAGTGGTAATTGGTTTTGATACCGTCATACTCCTTTATATACTGTGTGCTAACTCCGTCGTTCTTTAGTGATGCGAGGCACTTTTTGCCGTCGTCGTCATTGCCGAGATTGGTGATGAGCGCGCTTTTGAGACCGAGGCGAGATGCCGACACGCAGGCGTTTGCGCTGTTGCCCACCGCGTATGCCACTTTTACGAAATCAAAAGGAACCTTAGCGCCAAACGGCATACAAAGCTCGCACGCTGTGGTGTCTACTCGGCACGTAGTGTGCGCCTGATCCTCCTTGAGGCGAATAAATGCGTCAACGACGGTGTCGCCAATGCCTACGAAATCTAGTTGCCCTGCCCCGTTAGAGGTAGGTTGCGATTGTTCTGTTGCGATAAAGTCTGTTTTTCCCTGATTGTCTTGCTGTGTCATTTTCCTGTTTTAGTACCCTGAGCAACCGCGAGCTCTAATGGGGTCCATAATGTATTTAATTTAGTAATAATGGTCATATTCTATCATATTGTGGTAGAATAGAAACATTATCAAGGAATTGAGCAAATATTTACGATGGATAATTCAGACTTTGTTTTGTATGGTGGGGCGATTGTAGCAGGAGCGCTCGTTATTTTTCTAGGGTATCGTTTGTTTTATAGAAAGGGCGGGACAAAGCCAAAAAGCCACGTTGCGGATAGTATTAACGATTTTTACGCAACACAGGACAAACAAGATAAACAGGATAAGCATCAAGACGATCAACAAAATGATTCCTCAGACAGTTCCTCGGGTGGCGATTCATCTGGCGACTAGCAAAACATTAAATATAAAATTATGAACACTATTCCAACATTACGAGAAGTCATTGCTGACGCGGAGAAAAAGCACATCGCCGTCGGGCATTTTAATATTTCAAACCTTGAAGCATTGTGGGCGATTTTTCGCGCGGGGAAAACTCTCAATCTGCCTATCATCGTCGGACTTTCTGAGGGTGAAAGAGATTTCGTGGGTGTTCGTCAGGCAGTCGCTCTCGTAAAAAGTATTCGCGAGGAGTACAACTACCCGATTTATATTAACGCTGACCATACGTATTCGGTGGAGCGCGTGAAGGAGGCGATAGACGCGGGATTTGACTCAGTGATTTTTGATGGAGCAAAACTATCGCTTGAGGAAAATATTGCAAAGGCAAAAGAGTGCGTGGATTACGCGCGCGCAAGCGGTAGAGACGTGCTTGTGGAAGCAGAAGTGGGATACATCGGCACATCGTCAAAAGTTTTGGATGCAATTCCAGAAGGTGTGAAGTTTGACGACACGACTCTTACAACTCCTGAGCAAGCAGAAAGATTTGTGCGCGAGACTGGTGTGGATTTGTTTGCGCCAGCAGTGGGGAATATGCACGGTATGCTTAGGAACGCGCCCGAGCCACGTTTGGACATTCCTCGTATTAGCAAAGTCCGCGCAGCCGCTGGAGTGCCACTCGTGCTTCACGGAGGGTCAGGCACATCAGACGAGGATTTTCGCGATGCTATCAAGGCGGGGATTAGTCTTGTCCACATCAACACCGAAATCCGTGTGGCATTTGTAAAAACACTTGCCGAGTATCTCCTCGCCCACCCAGACGAGGTTGCGCCGTACAAGGTGATGAAAGAGCCAACAGACGCAATGCAAAAGGTGATAGAGGCGCGACTGAAGCTTTTTTCGGGGCTCTAGAATTTTAAACATTACCCCACAAATTATTTTTACGAGCGCCATGCGTCATTCTGGTGAACGAGCGCGGTCCTTCGTAAAAACCTTTACACACTGCTGTAATTAATGTAGAAATATGTTACCTATCCAATGTGAGGTAGGGATGAGAGGGGCTGTGCCCCAGAAAGGTTTCAAAATGAAACTGTCTATAAATCAAGGACCATTTGTCGACCGTATAGACTATGGATTCATAATGTCCACAGAGCATTGTAAACAGCTTAGCAATTTTCTTTGGGATTGGACAGACTCACTCCCAAAAGAGATTTCACGTCATATTGCAGTCATTGTGGTTAATCCAACAGGGTTAATAAATCTTTCTGAATCGGTGGGATTAAAAGTTGTTCTTTCAGGAGGTTTTTCTAATCGTCGCTGGGAAACTCAGTTTGAGGGAATTTTCATCTATTCTGGCAGTGATGGAGTAAGAGTCAGTGCAGATAAATTAACCATGAGTGTCCGCAGTGCTCTTGAGGAAGAAGTTAAAAAATACCAACCATTGCTGAGCCAACTTGGCTCAATGGTTGAAACTTTAGCAGTTCGCTACTGAATTGCGCTGTTTTTAAATGATTTGCCCGCCATTTGCTTGGCGGGCTTTGTTTTTACCTGTTTACATAGGTCCGACCTATGTAAACTTTAAAAACACTCGCCGAGTATCTCCTCGCCCACCCAGACGAGGTTGCGCCGTACAAGGTGATGAAAGAGCCAACAGAAGCAATGCAAAAGGTGATTGTGGCGCGACTCAGGCTGTTTTCAGGGATGTAGAATAGCCGTTGCAACCTTTGATGGATGTGTTATTGTGCTAGGTACGTGGTTTCGGTGTGGAATTTTCATGGTGAGATTGAGCGCTCAATATTACCCCGCCGTTAAACGTCAATGTAGCATGTATGGTGACGAAATGTTCATCAAAAAATGCGAGCATTGCTACCAGCCCTTCGGATTAGAGGTCTTGGGGTTAGGATGAAGAGCAAAGGCCTCGTTTATCAACACAGCCCCGCTATTACAGGGGGCTGTTTCTATTTTATAGCATCATTGCTTGCATTTTCTCCTGAAATCCGTATACTTACCCGATATGAATATCACACTAAAAGGGGAAACAAGGGACCCAAAGAGTAAACTTGCAGCGCTTCGCGCCGAGGGCTTTGTTCCAGGGGTTTATTATGGGCACAAGGAGGCTGCAACACCGTGCGTTTTTCCGATGGTTGCTTTTAAGAAGGTTTGGAAGACCGCAGGGGAATCAGCAGTTGTAACTCTTGAAATGCCAAAGGGCAAGATTTCTGCGCTCATTCACGAGGTTCAGGTTGATCCTGTAAAAGGTCATCCAATCCACGTTGACTTTTACGCTCTTGAAAAAGGACAGGAAGTTTCGGTGCATATTCCGCTAGAATTTACTGGTGTTTCTGTTGCTGTAAAAGATCTAGGAGGTTCGCTCGTGAAGGTTCTCCACGAGGTTGAGGTGAAGGGTCAGCCAGAAAATCTTCCACATAATTTTGTTATTGACATCTCAGCGCTTGAAGCGCTTGATAGCCAGATTCTCGCAGAGAGTATCGTTCTTCCAAAGGGTATTACTTTGGTAACTAATGGTACTGATGTAGTTGCAGCAATCGCGGTTGCAAAGGACGAGCCAATAGAAGCTCCCGTGATGGATCTCTCCGCTATTGAGGTTGAAAAGAAGGGCAAGAAGGAAGAAGAGGAAGTACCAGCAGAAGAAAAATAATCTCTTAAAAAATTCCCCGCAGACTACGTCTGCGGGGAATTTTTTGCTATAATATACTCCACATGCCTAAAAGTCTTCTTGGAAAATCTGTTGTAATAATTATTTTTTTTGCACTCGTATTTGAGGCATTTTCAATGGTTGCGTCCGCGCAAGTTGTCGCGGATGATGTTCTAGCGCGCAGAGCAATGCTTGAGGCAGAGCTTTCTTCTATAGAAAAAGAAATAGAGAATCAAAAAACAATTCTTGAGGCAAAACAAAAAGAAGGTGTATCACTCGAGAGAGATATCGCAATACTCACAGCGCAGATTCAAAAAGCAAAACTCTCAATCAAAGCGCGCAACCTTTCTATTTCTGGGCTCGTGGATGACATAGGTGTGAAAAATCGCACCATTGGAAAATATTCCGCAAAGATTGACCGCGAACGCGAATCACTCGCGGGGTTGATGCGTCGAACAAACGAGCTTGATACATATTCCATTGTGGAAGTAGCGCTTTCCGACAGAGATTTTTCTGAATTTTTTGTTGATTTGGATAATTTTCAATATGTAGAGGACGCAATAGGTCAGTCGCTTGAGGAAGTCGGGGCAGCGAAAAAATCTACCGAAGAAGAAAAAAAAGCTCTTGAGGAAAAGAAGGCAGAGGAAACCGATTTGCGTCGCATTCAAGAGCTTGAGAAAAAGCGAATAGAAGCGAACGAAGCCGAAAAGAAACGTATTCTAAAAGAAACAAAAGGGCAAGAGGTTGCGTATCAAAAGATTTTAAAGGACAAGCAACAGAGCGCCGCGCAAATACGCGCGGAATTGTTTTCTTTGAGTGGCTCAACTGCAATCTCTTTTGAAAAAGCGCTTGCGTACGCGAGAGTTGCCGCAGAAAAGACTGGTGTGCGCCCAGCGATGGTCCTCGGCATTATCGCGGAAGAGTCAAATCTCGGTGAAAATGTTGGCAAGGGAACGTGGACTGTGGATATGCACCAAACACGTGATGTCCCTGTTTTTAAGTACTTGACCTCACTCCTGGGTCTTAACCCTGATAACGTGCCTGTGTCTAAGAAGGTCTGGTATGGATATGGAGGAGCAATGGGTCCCGCGCAGTTTATTCCATCCACATGGGCGTGTTTTTCTGGATACATAAACACTACAACTGGAAAATGTAGCAAGAATCCAGACGGCACCTGGAACGGCCCGTGGGAGTATCAGCAAGGCAAGGACAGGGTAGGTAAGCTCACTGGCAATTTCCCCCCAAACCCATGGAACCCGCAAGACGCATTTATGGCATCGGCTCTTTACCTTGCAGACTCTGGTGCGGATAAACAAACATCACGCAATGAGTTTATTTCAGCAATGTGTTATTTGGCTGGCTGTGGAAATGTGAACAAAAAGAGTTTGCAGTTCTATGGCGACGACGTGATGTGCCTAGCGCAAAAATATCAAAAAAATATTGATATTCTGGAGGGAACGAATATTGCGTCGCAAAGGGCAGGGGATATTTATCATGCTGGGTGCAGAACATAGCGCGAGCCCAAAAGTTGACAAAACCTGTTACAAATGTAATATTTTTAATGGATTAAGTTTTTTGCTCATAGACATCATCAACATTTTGCCAACGAAAGGAGTTTGAAATGAATAAAATACTGGCGTTGTTTTGTGCCATCGCAATTTTGTTTGCTGGCACTGCGTACGGCGACACGATTACTGGAATTATATTTCCACCGACACCTGGTGTCGTGGTGGATTTGAGCGACAAGTTCGGGAATATTGTGGATAGCACTTTGGTGATGGACCCTCAAGGGAAATACAGCCTGACTGTCTCACCGCATGGCGACTTTACTGTTACTCCGTCGCTTCCTGGGTACACATTTAGTCCGCCATTTGTTTTGTTAAGAATGCTCCCACACGGTAAATACCCAAGAGCCAATTTTTCTGTAACACAGGACAGTGGAATTAGAAATCACCGAGTGACAGGAACCGGAGTCGTATTTTCGGGAATACTGCTTGGATTTGATTCAATTTCAAATATGCATTTTTCAGACGGCGTGTATGTTGCTGGCGCTCAAACATTTATGCACGGTTCTGTGTATAAATGGAGCGACCCAGGCGGATCTACAGCTATACTAATTTACAATGGAGCATCTGACACTCTTGAAATCACGATGGTTCGCGGGTACAGCATAAGATGTAGCGTTGGTTCCGCGGAAAATGTATTTGCTAGCACTTCTTGTGGCAGTGTCGGTATCCTTTTTGACATGAACGCAGGGTTGATTACTTTTACAGCTACTCCAATACAGTTTTTCCCTTCAAAAATACAGAAGGGGATAACGGTAACAGGATCGCTGTCATTTCAACCGTTCTAAATAGTTTGACGCAAATTAAAAGGCAGTCGCTCCGCGACTGCCTTTTTTCTTTACCAATCAAAATGTTACTTCAAATTCTCGCTGAGCGCTTTTAGCGCGTAAACCTCAATAGGGCGGAGCATTTCATAGAGTTGCTTCGCGGTCGGTTTTGTTTTTTTACCAAGTGCGACTAGTAGTGCTTCCATTTTTGCTTTTGCGTCTGGGGAGGTAAGTGTTGTTCCCGACATAATCGTTTGTGAGAGCCATTCAGTGCTGTTTTTTACACAAGGCGCATTTTTATCAGTCGCTTCGAGCGTTGGGCAGAGGGCGAGAGCTAGAAATGCTGAATTTACGCGCGCATCTGTAATTTTTTTCTCAGCATTTATACGAGCAGTTTTTTCTGCCTCAAGAGTTGTTTTTGCGAGGGATAGCTCAGATTTTAGTGACGCAATTTCTTGTGTAAGAACAACATTCCCGCTAACATTTTTTGAAAAAAGTAACCATGCGCCAAATGCCGACAACGCATACACAACGACAAGGAAAAGGACTATTTTCTTCATCCACACATTATATCAGCGAGTCGTTGACTTACAAAGGCTTTTTTGGTATATAACTGGGTACAATATACACTGCTCTCGTTCGGAAATTCAAGCGAAGTCAAGGAAGATGAAAACCTTGACTTCGCTTGATTTCTCTCTCTCAATTGTGTATAGTGGTTGATATATAAGCCCCGCATGTGCGGATTTTTTGTTTACCGAGCACTATCTATGTAGAGCACACTCAAGGTGTTAGGAACCCTTGAAAGACAGTGCCTCATCAGGTAATTTAACAAGAAAGATAGTGCTCGGTTTAAAATCAATCATGGAAATTAGAAATATCGCGATTATCGCCCACGTTGACCACGGCAAGACGACTCTTACCGATGCTTTGATGCGCCAGACCGGAATGACGAAAGAGGGCGTAACAATGGACTCAAACGCCCTTGAGCTTGAGCGCGGTATTACTATTTACGCAAAAAACACCTCTGTTTTTTACAAAGGAACAAAAATCAACATTGTAGACACTCCAGGTCACGCGGACTTCGGTTCCGAGGTAGAGCGCGTGCTTCGCTCCATAGACACCGTGCTTCTCCTTGTGGATGCTCAGGAAGGTCCGATGCCCCAGACTCGTTTCGTACTCAAAAAATCACTTGAACTCGGTTTGAAGCCAATCGTTGTTTTGAACAAAATTGACAAGCCCGCTGCTCGCCCAAAGGAAGTGCACGACGAAGTTTTTGAGCTCTTTTTTGAGCTTGGCGCAACAGATGAGCAACTAGATTTTACAACGGTATACGCAATCGGTCGCCAGGGTATCGCAAAGCGCACGCTTGAAGATGAGTCAACCAACCTTGACCCGCTTCTCGATGTTGTTTTGGAAAAAGTTCCTGCTGTAAAAGCAGACATTCACGCGCCAATGCGTATGCAACCTTTTAACTTGGGGTATGACAATTTCCTAGGCCGTCTCGCTATTGGCCGTATCTACGAGGGCACCATCCACGCAGGAGAAAGTATTATTATTAAAAATGTTGACGGCACTTCTCGTCAAGGAAAAGTCACTAAGCTTTGTACTTTTGAAGGTACCGAGCGAAAAGAGGTAGAAGAAGCTGTCGCGGGTGACATCGTGATGGTTGCAGGCCTTCCAGACGTTTATATTGGCGAGACCCTTTGCGTGAATGCAGGTCAAGAAACACTCCCTGCTATTAAAGTTGATGAACCAACAATTTCCTTGAATTTTTTCGTAAACGACTCGCCGTTTGCCGGACGTGAAGGCAAGTTTGTTACTATTCGTCAGATTCGTGACCGTTTGGAACGCGAGCTAGAGGTGAACGTGGGTCTCCGTGTGGATTTTTCCGCAAATGATTCATTCAAAGTGTATGGCCGTGGTGAAATGCACATTTCTATTCTCCTTGAGCAAATGCGTCGTGAGGGTTTTGAACTTCAGGTGTCACAGCCTCAAGTTATTATCAAAGAAGAGAATGGAAAGAAGCTTGAGCCATACGAGGAGCTTATCATTGACGTGCCATCGGCGCTTTCTGGCGGTGTTATTGAAAAACTTAACAAGCGCAAAGCGATGATGACAAATATGAAAGAGGAAAACGGCATCACGCGTCTTATGTTTGATATTCCTACGCGCGGGCTTCTTGGATATCGAGGACAGTTTGTAGTGGATACAAAAGGAGACGGCATTCTTTCATCTCGTTTTGTTGAGTTCCGCGAGCATGCGGGCGAGATTGTGAAGCGAGCGGCTGGGTCAATGGTTTCAATGGCGTCAGGAAAAGCGCTTGGTTTTTCACTCTACAATCTTCAGGACCGCGGTACTCTCTACATCGGGCCTGCAGTGGAGGTGTATGAAGGGCAGGTTATTGGCAATACTTCAAAGGGTGACGAGATGACTGTGAACCCAACGAAAGGCAAGCAACTTTCAAACATGCGTTCTTCGGGCACCGACGAAGCAATTGTTCTCACACCCCCATTTGACCTTTCAATTGAGCGAGGTCTTGAAACAATGACCGAAGAGGAATATTTGGAAATTACCCCTAAATCAGTGCGTCTCCGTAAGCAGTATCTCACTGATGCTAATCGTGTGAAGGCATTTAGGAAGAACTAGGACAAAAAACCCTCAGTTTGGATAAACTGAGGGTTTTTTGTTAGTTATCCACAGCTTTATTTTAGGATATTGTGCTTTTGGCTTCCTCGTGGTACCCTTATATGGTAAGAAGTTTTCTCTCAGTGCTTGCTTGACTGCTTGGTTCTGGTTAGGAAGAGGGCGAGGAGAACGGTCATCTTACGAAAAATTAGAATTAAGCAAAAAATAGCATTTTATGGCAAAGAAATTGTACGTAGGAGGGATCCCTTATTCAACAACTGAGGATGATCTCAAAGCAGCGTTTGCAGAGATGGGTGAAGTTACTTCTTCAGCAATCATCATCGACAAGATGACTGGTCGCTCAAAGGGTTTCGGATTCATTGAAATGGCAAATGATGCAGATGCCGACAAGGCAATCGCAGAAATGAACGGCAAGGATTTCCAGGGCCGTACACTTACAGTGAACGAAGCACGCCCTCTCGAGGAGCGCGCACCTCGTCGTGAGTTTGGTGGTGGAAGCAACCGTCGCATGTAATTATGCGAACAACAAAAACCCCAGACGGCCTAGGCCGTCTGGGGTTTTTGTTTGTAAGATTGACAGTTGTACACAGTCATCCATTGTGAATGGTTTATGCAACGTGGTATAATTCAAGTACGTTTTATTAATTTAATATTTAGAAATTTATGAATAAATTTATTATTGCAGGAATAATGTTGATTTCATCGCCGTTTGTTTCATTTGCTCAGACATCCACAACTACGGTGACACAAGCAACGGGTACGGTAACTGTCACAACAACTATTTCTAATCCAGGATTCTTGCCGGGAGACTTCTTCTATTTCCTTGATCGTTGGACAGAAGCACTCAATATGGCGCTTACATTTAACAATGAAAAGAAAGCTCGCAAGCACCTAGAGAATGCAAAGGAGCGCGCTGCAGAGATGGGTGAAGTTCTTAAAAATCCAGAGGCAAAACTTGATGATGTTAAATCAACCAAAGATGACCTTGATACGGAGATAGGGGATGCGACATCTCTCGTTAAGGGAGAAAAAGACAAAGGCAATGATGTGTCAAAGCTAGCTCACGAACTTGATGACGAGCTTGATAGCATTCGTGAGGCACTCAAAGACATTTTTAAGGAACACAGAAACGAATCTTCTCGCGCAGAGACTGAGATTCGCGCAAAACTCGCAGCTCTTGCTCCTGGAGATCCACAAATCCCAGGGTTAACTCAGGCGCTTGCTTCTATAATGAAGGAGAAGAATGACACCGACAAAGAAGATGGAGACCTTGATGGAGACCTAGAGGACGATCAAGACCTTCTTGATGATGGTATGGGAAAGGAAAATTCAGCCCAAAAGCACATTGACGAAGCAGTACGCTTGAAAGCTCGCCTTGATGCGATGGCAGGAGAACTTCCTGCAAGCGTTGTCGCTGCATATCAGGACCTCTTAGCTAAGGCAAAGGCAGCAGATGCGCGTGGTGATTTTGAGACAGCAAAAGATTTATCAAAACAAGCAAAGAAAGTGCTTGAAAAAATTCAGGATGCTGTTGAAGAAGCTGATAATGCAATGAAGGATTCAGATTCAGACAATGATGAAGAGGTTGATGAATCTGACGTAAATAAGCTCGAGGAGGAGATTAAAAAAGGAGAGCGAATGATGGAAGGTCTCAATAGGTAAATATTGAATGACACAAACGACACTAATCGGAAAGCTCCTTTTAGGTACGTTGTACACAAGCATCGCAGTGGCTATTTTGGTCACTGCGATGCTTGTTATACCAAAGGGTTCACTAAAAGAGGCAAGAGTATCTCTTGCTGGAGTGGAAATAATGGTAACGATAGCAGATACACCAGAATTGCGAGAGAAAGGACTTAGCTTTCATAACCCTCTTTTAAAAAATGAAGGCATGCTATTTGTTTTTCCCGATGCCGGTCTTTACGGATTTTGGATGAAGGACATGTTGTTTCCAATAGATATCATTTGGCTTGATGAGAAAATGAGAATAGTGGATGTGTGGGAAAATGCGACACCAGAGTCATATCCAAAAGTATATATGCCACGAAGTGAATCTAAATATGTACTCGAAGTTAATGCGGGATTTTATAGAAAACACGCACTTAAGAGCGGAGATGTTGTTGAACTTAGGTTGCAGTAGAGATATACTTAGTATAAGTGGTCGAAAATAAAAAATTTAAATAAGATAACGAGCGAAGCGACATTAGACTATTTACCCAGTTAAATGATTCCAAATTTATCAAATTTGGAATCGCGATTTTGGAAAAATCGCATTTAACCGGGTGATGATTTTCTAGGACTCTCAAGCTCGTCAAGAAAATCAATCATGGCAAAAGGAAAAGACGCGCATAAAGAAAAGAAGAAGCCAAAGAAGAGCGCAAAGAAGTAAAGGTCGCTCGCTGTTTTCTTTTTATGGTACGGATTTTTTTAAGCTTTAAAAATCCTGAAATGCTCGTGTCGACACACTCGCAACCCCATAAAAAGTAAACCAGCTCGCTTTGAGTAAGAGAAAAAACCTTGTAACACAAGGTTTTTTCTCTATTGCTTTTTTCTGCAAAAGGTGGTATAATTGTTGTACCCATATCAGATGGTTGCTGAACATCAGCAATGATGTTTGGAGGAAAGTCCGAACACTCCCAAGCACCAGCAATGGTGCTTGGAGTAGGGTAGCGGGTAACGCCCGTCGTCCAGCACCTATTTTGTACATGAGTAGTATTATGCAGAGAAAGTAATAATGCGTGATGAATTGTTTAGTCATGAGTTTGTGTGCAAAATAGGTGCTGGACAGAGGTGCGAGCAGAGACGCTTTGAACGAAAGAACAAAGCACCCCTCGTGGGTGAGTCCGCATGGCAACATGCGGGGTGAAACGGCTAAATCCTTACCTGGGTGCAAGGCCGTACTGCGCGCAAGCGCAGGGTGCCGCTCGAGGGTGCGAGTAATCGCACTCCCAGATAAATGACCATCGTTGAATATCAGAAATGGTATTTGATACAGAATTCGGCTTATCGATATGAGTAAACCCGCCCCCCATTAATCTCTCCTCATTTCCTTAAAAATCTTGGCTGCGCCTTCGAGAAAATTCTTCAAAGTATACCTATACTTTTCAAAATTTTCTTATTGGCTCGCCTAATATTTATTTAAGGAAATCATGAGAAGGTATTAATGGGGGGCGGGTTAGAAAAATCACAGTGAAAGCTGTGATTTTTCTTTTTGTTACTTACTATACACGTATTTTATACTATAGTATAAAATACGTGTATAGTAAGTTTTTTGCACAGAGTGCGTCTTCTCCTGTATACTCTATCTAATACATGGTAAAAAAACTCCTCTCATTTTTCTCACGCGAATGGAACGGGCTACATGAAGCAGCGTTTCTCCTCGGACTCTTTGCAATCCTGTCACAAGTACTCGCTCTCTTCCGCGACCGATTGCTCGCGCATCTTTTCGGAGCAAGCCAAACGCTGGACATTTATTACGCGGCGTTTCGCATACCGGATTTTGTATTCGCTGGAGTTGCTTCTTTCATTTCGGCGCTGGTGCTTATTCCAATTTTAACTAAAAAAGCAAACGATAGCGATGCCCGAGCACAAAAGTTTTTGAATGACACATTCACTGTATTTTTTTCAATACTGATTGTTGTTTCTGTCGGTGTGTATATCGCAACCCCAACGATTGCTAAAGCATTGTTTCCAGCGTTTTCTGGCGACGCGTTAAATGAACTTATTTTAATGTCGCGTCTACTTTTGCTATCGCCGATTCTTCTCGGACTTTCAAATCTTCTTGGCAGTGTTACGCAGATGCTACACAAATTTTTTGCGTTCGCCCTTGCGCCAGTTCTTTACAATATTGGCATAATTGCGGGCGCATTATTTTTCTACCCTACGTTCGGAATAATCGGACTTGGTTGGGGAGTGGTATTGGGCGCGTTCATGCATTTCTTCGTGCATTTTTATATAAGCTCGCGAAATGGTTTTACATTGAATATCTCGTTCATGCCCTCATTTGCAGATATTTGGGAGGTGACTCGCGTGTCGTTTCCACGCACAATCGCGCTTTCAGCAAACCAGCTTGCGCTTTTTGCTCTAGTAGTCTTTGCCGCAAGTCTTCCACAAGGCTCTATCACTGTGTTTAACTTTGCGCTAAACCTTCAATCAGTGCCTGTTGCAATCATTGGGGTCAGCTATGCCACGGCGGCGTTTCCGGCGCTCTCAAAACATTTCGCCGATGAAGAAATAAAAAGATTTCTTGAGAAAATACTGACTGCCGCTCGACATATTGTGTTCTGGTCGCTTCCAGTGCTTGTGCTTATGATAGTGCTTCGCGCGCAAATCGTGCGCACTATTCTCGGGTCAGGCTCGTTTGACTGGACAGCAACAAGGCTAACTGCCGCATGCCTTGCAATTTTTACAGTCTCGGCTGTTGCGCAGTCCACAGGGCACCTTTTTGCGCGCGGGTTTTACGCAACTGGGAACAACAGCATTCCGTTTATTACAAATGTGCTGTCTGCCATTGTGATAGGGGTGTCAGGCTACGCTTTTTTGATTGGTTATGCTGGTTCGCCATTCGTACAAGATTTTATCGGCTCGCTTCTTCGCGTGGAGGGTCTCACTGGTGCATCAGTGCTGATGTTGCCACTCGCGTACACAGTTGGAATGCTTCTTAATACCGTCCTTCTTATTTATTTCTTTAGAAGGCAGTTTGGCAGGTTTCTTTCACCAGTTAAGGACACCTTGATGCACGGATCATTTTCAGCAATTATCGCAGGAGTTGTTGCGTATGAATTTTTGGAAATCCTCGGACTTTACCTAGATCTTGATACCTTCGTCGGAATTTTCACACAGGGCTTAGTGGCTGGTGTAGCCGGATTGCTCACTTGGTGGTTAATTTTGGAGCTTATGGGTAACGAGGAAATTCGCGATGTCCGCACTGCACTACATCGTAAATTCTGGAAATCTGCAGTTGTTATTCCAGACAAGGAGGAGATTTAGCAGTAGGACAATGAGGACAAAAGGAACAGTGTAGAATAATTGACATTTTTTAAAAAAAAGAATTATGATATAATTTGTTTAATTATGAGTAATGATTTCAAAACAACCTTAGCAACAATTTCCTTACTAGTGGCTATCCCAGTATCTGTATTTGCTGGTTTTGGTTTTATGTTGACACTTGGGTGGAGTGGTAGCTGTTCTGGTTCCGATTGCTATGCAGCATTTTTGCTACTGGTTTTGGGGTTAATTGTTATTGTATTGTATTTTGCATTTTTAAAGACTAGGAAAGATTTATTTTTCCTACCAATGGTTGGCTTATTGATCGTGATCATCCTTATCTTAATTTTCCCGTTTATTACCAGGTAGTACTTAATAAGTGATATGTAGCAAATCCCCTTTGAATTTCAAGGATTTTGTGGTATGGTACGTAAGTTATGGACCTCAAACACCTACGAAACTTTTCTATTATCGCCCATATTGACCACGGCAAGTCCACGCTTGCTGACCGCATGCTTGAGGTTACTGGTACGGTAGAGGCGCGCAAAATGAAGGAGCAAGTTCTTGACTCTATGGAGCTTGAGCGTGAACGTGGCATCACTATAAAAATGCAACCAGTGCGTATGGAGCATATGTACAAGGGCGAGAAGTTTGTGTTGAACCTCATTGATACTCCGGGGCATATTGATTTTGCGTACGAGGTTTCGCGCGCGATGAAGGCAGTGGAAGGTACAATCCTTCTCGTAGACTCTACTCAGGGCGTGCAAGCGCAGACGCTCTCTGTCCTTGCGATGGCGCGTGAAGCGGGACTCGTGATTATTCCCGCAGTTTCAAAAGTAGACTCACCAATCGCGCGTGTAGACGAAGTAAAAGACGAACTCGCGAAACTTCTTGATGTTGATACAAGCGAGATTCTTGAAGTGTCTGGCAAAACAGGGCAAGGGGTCCCGGAGATTTTGGGAGCTATTATTGAGCGCATAAAGGCTCCAGTTTCAGAAGGTGGCGTGGATGGACCATTTCGCGCGCTTGTTTTCGATTTTGGCTACTCTAGCCACAAAGGAATTATTGTGTACGTGCGTGTTCTTGACGGGAGGGCATCGAAGAATGACACACTGCTATTTTCGCAGGCGCGAGAAAAATTTGGCGCTCTCGGTGTGGGGATTTTCCATCCAGACATGGTGGACACTGACACTCTTTCAGCGGGTGAAATCGGGTATATTTTGACCGGAATTAAAAAGCCGGGTATCGCGACGGTTGGTGACACTATTACCACGCAAAAAGCGTCCGCGGCTCCGCTTCCAGGATACATGAAGCCACGCCCAGTGGTGTGGGCGTCCGTGTATCCAGAAAGCGCCGATGACTTTACTGTGCTTAGGCAGTCTCTTGAGATATTGCAACTTTCAGATTCATCACTTTCTTTTGAAGAAGAAGTTTCTGGTGTTCTTGGTCGCGGTTTCCGTTGCGGGTTTCTCGGAATGCTACATATGGAAATCGTGACGGAGCGACTTCGTCGCGAGTTTACTCTTGAGATTATTGTTACAACACCATCTATTACTTATGAGGTAGAAATGCGAAATAACGGGAAGCATGAGGTTATTTATTCAGCGCACCTTTTTCCAGATTATGGTTCAACAAGCAAGATTTTTGAACAGTGGGTCAAGGTGAAAATCATCACGCCTCCAGCATATGTAAGCCCTATTATGACGCTCCTATATGATCACGAGGCAATTGTGGGCGCTACGGAGCTTTTTGGAGACAACCGCACGGCTATCGAGGTAGAGATGCCACTTCGTGAGCTTATGCGAAACTTTTTTGATGATTTAAAGAGCGTTTCTTCTGGCTTTGCATCGCTCGCGTACGAGCTCGCCGGTAACCGCGAAGCTGACGTGGCGCGCTTGGATATTTTGGTAGCAGAGGAAATCGTGCCTGCATTTTCAAAGGTGGTTTCAAGACGCCGTATTGAAAAGGAAGCGGAAGATATGGTGGAAAAGCTCCACGGCATTCTCCCTCGGCAACTTTTTAACGTGAAGATTCAAGGATGCGGGCTAGGGCGAATAATTTCTTCACGTTCGCTTACAGCGATGAAAAAAGACGTGACGGGATATTTGTACGGCGGTGATATTTCGCGCAAGAAAAAACTTTGGGAGAAACAGAAAAAAGGAAAAAAGAAACTTCAAGCGCAAGGAACTGTGGACATTCCACACGAGGTATTTTTGAAGATGGTTAGAGGTGGAAGCGAAAACTAGTTGCATAATAAGCTCACGGTCGTGAGCTTATTATGCAACTAGTTTTTCAAAAAAAAGATACGAACGAGAAGGTTAGTTAGAAAGAGATGGTGCAGCGTATAGAAGCACCATGCTTACAATAACGAGGAGAGCGACAACTACTCCAAACGTATTCCAGTATCTCTTGTATTTTTTATCGAACATCATAACGGGGTGTAAAATTAACTATTATTCTCGTATACTATACTAGAAGTGATTCCATTTCAAGGTCGTCAAAAATTAAGGAAAATTCTATATTCCAAGGTGACTCTTTTAGTCCTCGCCGTCTTGGTGTTTTTTGTTGGGAGAGGGGCGTGGAATACCCATCAGAAGGCTCAAATTGCGCGTTCTGAGCGGAATATTGCCGAACGTTCGCTAACGGAGCTGGAATCACGAGCCTCCGAGCTACAGGCAAGTTTGATTCGCCTTAAAAGCGCCCGAGGAATAGAGGAGGAAGTTAGGCAAAAATATACAGTCGCGCGCCCTGGAGAGGAGGTGGTCATCGTTGTTGACGATAGTGTGAAAAAAGGAGAGAATGGTGAAACCGTGGCCGAAAAAGGCTTTCTAAAGACAGTTCTTTCTTTTTTTAGTTTCTGAATACTTGCAGGTATAAGAGTACTTATACCCGTGGCACTCGCGAGAAATGAGGCTGCGCAAGCACTCCTCGTTTCGTCGCTCATTTGCGGGTATAGTTTAGTGGTAGGATGCGACCTTCCCAAGGTTGAGACCCGAGTTCGATTCTCGGTACCCGCACAAAAAGACTGGCGTCACATTGTCTAATGTGGTAAAATAGACAGGTTCTTGGGGAAACCCATTTTGATAGAATTTTAACTTTAAATCACATGAAAGAAGTAACAATTTACACGACTCCAACTTGCGGATATTGCAAAATGGCAAAAGAGTTTTTCACTGAGAATAATGTGAACTACACAGAATACAATGTAGGAACAGATCTTGAAAAACGAAAAGAAATGATTGATAGGAGTGGTCAAATGGGAGTTCCTGTTATCTTTGTAGGAGATGAAATGACTGTCGGTTTTGATAAGCCAAAACTCGCTGGGCTGCTTGGTCTGTAGTATTTTGAAAGTTTTTAGAGAAAATTAAAAGGGGGCATCTGCCCCTTTTTCTGCCCTTGTAGTTCAACGGATAGAACAGTTCCGTCCTAAGGAATAGATGTAAGTTCGATTCTTGCCAAGGGCACCAAAAATGCTTGACAAAGCTGTCATATATGCTAGTATCTCTCTACCAGCAATCCGCTGGATTTTTTTGAAAGGTTCTTTGTGAAAAAAATCATCATTGCTTCAATTGTTGCAGTATCTATGATCTCTGTTGCGTCAATGGCCGGCGAACTCAAGCTCCCGCTTGATTCTGCCCGCTCAGACGTTGCGCCGAACAACCAAAAAAAGGTTCAAGTTGTGGAGCGAACGAATCTCTCGTTGAGGAGTTCAACCACTCCTACAACAATGACGGTGGAACAGCTGGTCGCAAACCGGCCGACGATCCAGTATGCCAGTATGAAAGGTGGAACCAAACTTTGCACCACCGATGGCAGTACATGCGTTTCCGCCGAAACCAAGCCTACGACCATCAAGGTCGCAACATTCGTGAACGGTATCGGTTCGCCGAAAAATGTACGTTCTGTGTCCCGCAAAGCCTTTGACGAGCGCAAAATGCTCGTGAAGGCAAGCGGTGGCCCGATCTACTTGGACTGCCAAGTGGTGGACGGCAGAAATACCGGCAACTGCCGAGTTGCATCAGACGTGTAGCAAAAACATAAGAGGCCGAAAGCCTCGGCCGTGGAGATTTTCTCCACGGCTTTTTCTTTTGGTATTGTAGGGGTTGACTCTTTTTATGTCGGTGGTATGCTTGTAAATGGCAAGAAGTTCTTTGCCTTTTTTGTTTTTTTTAAACCTAACTTAAAGGGGAAGTATCATGGCTAAAAAAGCCAAAGTTGTAACTCCGAATGTTGTTGAAGTTGTACTGCCACACGGTTTTGTGGCTATACCAACTGTCGCAATGGAACTTGACGTAGAGAAGCTCAAAAGAGCTATCACTCCGCGCATGGATTCATTGCGTAAGGCGATTGGAACCAGCAAGGCCGAGAAGCTTTCTGTGTTTTGTACAGAGTGCCTTCATTTTGGCAAGACAGTCTATGTGACAGTCGTTGCAAAAATGACAGCATCAGGCGGGGAAGGGCAGTCGTATCTGTGCATATGCCCATGCGGAGATGGCATGGACACATTCACCATCAGTAGCCTGTTCCTTAAGGCTGTTTCCATCAACAAAAAGAAATCGGCAGGTCTTGTGGATATTGTTTATCCACATCAACAAAAAGTTGCATACGCAACATAATAAGTACAATAACCTTTTGGAAGCCCATTCTTAACGATGGGCTTTTTTACTGCCTTAAACTAGCCATAATTTGATTTTTGGCTCAAATTTGGTATAGTTCTCGTATGGAATTGGATTCGCGAAAGCTAGATGAACTTTTGGAAATAACGCATGAGAACAACAAGATTCTCCGCTCTATGCGTCGCGCGCAACGATGGAGCTCATTGTTTAGGTTTGTTTATTGGGCGGTAATTTTAGGATCTATCCTTGGGGTATATTATTACTTCCAGCCAACGATTCAAAAGTACATGAATACATTCCAGACTTCAATTGGCATTATCCAAAATTTTGAAAAGGCCGCTGGTTCAATTCCTACAGATGTGCAGGCAGTGAAAAATTTGATTCAGAAGTAGGATTTTCGCGAAGCGAAAATCCTTGTCAGTTGCTATAATTTTTTTAAATTTTGCATTTGCCGAGGTAGCTGACATGGTAGTTAAAGATTTAACAGAGGTAAAAAGTAAGATATAGGTTAAAGTATAGAATATGCCGAGGTAGCTCAGTTGGTAGAGCATTCGCCTGAAGAGCGAGGGGTCACCAGTTCAACCCTGGTCCTCGGCACATTAATAAAAAAACCGCACAATTGTGCGGTTTTTTTATTAATGTGCCGAGGATAAATGTGCGGAGCACATTTAAAGGGTTGAAAGGCGCAGCAATATTCTCCATTCACTGTCTCATCCCCCTACAGTGACTTAATCTTAATCGTTTGCTTCCTATCCTTGTCTATTCTTGGAAGTTTTATGGTGAGAAGACCATGTTTTTCCGTTGCTTCCACCTCCTCGGTTTCAACTTCAGACGGAAGAAGGATTACGCGAGAAAATGCTCCCCAATAAAGCTCTTGATAAAAATAGTTTTCAGGAGAAATGCCCTTTGGAGCTTCGCGTTTGCCTTTTATGGTCACCATTTCGCGTGTTACAGACACAGAAAGGTCCTCGGAAGCCACGCCGGCAACCATTGCCTGAATAATGATTGAGTCGTTTGTCTGATACACATCCACGGCAAGCTCGCCCTCGGGGACTGCTTCTTCTTCCCACTGGTTAAATGACCCAGATGGCGCTTGTTCAATAGCGACGTCCTCTTCAAAGTCCGAAGAGCGGTCCTTGAGCGAGATTGTTCCCGTGAGTCGTTCAAAAAAAGATCGTTTCATAATATATTAGTTAATAGATTCAGGTCTTGGTATGCGTTTTACGAGCGCAAGCAATACAATGATGCCGATGATAGCTCCCCAAAACTGAGAAAATACCAAAAGTGTCTTCATCGTCCCATCACTCTCTATTATAGATAAATTAAAGTATGCATGCAAGAGCGTAGCTGTGAAAATCCCTATTGCAATCGCAAAAAACTTAATATACTTTGGCGCATAGAAAGAAAACGCTATAGCGATGCCAATAAATGCCGATGAAACAATGTGAACTATTGTGGCGCCAAGAAATCTCATATTTCCGTTTCCAAACACTTCAATAGCTCCACTGTTTGATAGATCTCTGAAAATATAGAGAGTGTTTTCCATCGCCGAAAATCCTAGCGCGGCGGTGATGATGTAAATGACTGCGTCCATCGGCTCATCAAAGAATTTGCTTTTGAATGCTATAAAAAATACAGTGGCGTATTTTGCAAATTCTTCTATAAAAGCCCAAAGAGTTGTTCGGATTGTTTCCTCGCTTGGAGACATTAAGGATATTTTCAAAGCGAGAGCGTTTACTATGTCAACAATTTGAACTATATGCGTGAGGACGTACTTTTGTAAAGGAAGAACAAAATACACAATCGCCATTCCAGCAAAAAATGAGAGCGCTATCAGCCCTGTCGGCTCTGGTGATTTGCTGTCCTGTTTCAACCAAAACCAAAGCCACACAAGCGACGGAAGTATTCCTCCAGCAATCGCTATCGCAACTGGTTTCCAAACTAAAATGGTTTCGGCCATGGTTCTACAATGAGAAGTGTTTTACCTTCTCTAGGTAGTATACCCCAAATTTCTTCGGTGATGAATGGTATAAACGGATGTAACATTCTAATATTTGTTGCGAGAATGTTTAGTAGTAGCCACTGCGCGGATATTCTTGACGCTTCATCATCACTCGTAACCCGTATTTTCATTTCTTCAATAATCACATCCGCGAATGTATTCCAGAAATAATGATAGAGCTCCTCTCCCGCAAGATGAAAGCGAAAGTTTTCGTAGTGCGATGTGATGCTTGCGATAGCGGTGTTTGATTCTTTCAAAATTTCTTCATCACGCGGAGTGAGTGCAGGTTTCGGCGTGTCTAATGTGGTATCGCCAATGTTAGTCAAAACAAATCGTGTCGCATTCCAAACCTTATTGCAAAAATGTTTGTAGCCTTTTATTTTATCCTCCACGAGCGCTAGGTCGTTGCCTGGAGTGTTGCCGATGACAAGCCCAATACGGAGAGCGTCTGCGCCGTATTTGTCCGTGAGCTCAATGGGGGAGACTACATTACCTTTGCTTTTGGACATTTTTTTGCCGTGCTTGTCGTTCACCATTCCGTGCAGGTACACAGTGCGGAAAGGCACTTCCTTGGTGAGATAGAGCCCAAAAATGACCATACGCGGTACCCATTTGAAAATTAGGTCACGACCGGTCTCCATTACATTCGTTGGATAGAAGCCCAAATCTGCCTTCTCGGGGTATCCTATGGCCAAAAGTGGCCACTGACCAGACGAGAACCATGTATCAAATGTGTCTGTTTCGGTGGTTAAAGGTTTTCCACAAGTAGGGCACGCGTCGCCATCTTTGTGGTCGGTGTCCAACGCGCCGGCGTTGCAATGCGCGCAAATGAGTGCGGGGATTTGAATACCCCACACAATCTGGCGCGAGATATTCCAGTCCATCGTGTTATCCATCCAGTACAAAAATATTTTCTCAAAATTGTCAGGAATGAATTTTATTTTTCCATCACGCACAGCGTCTCCAGCGAGTTTTGCTAGAGGAGCCATTTTTACAAACCACTGAGGCATCACGCGCGGTTCAATAGTGGTACCGCATTTGTAGCAAGTAGGCACAGCGTGAGTGTAGTCTTCAATTTTTTCAATGAGCCCGAGCGCTTGCAAGTCTTCCACAACCTTCGCGCGCGCTTCAAGAATTTTCATCCCCGCATACTTGCCGGTTTTTTCATTTAGTTTTCCAAATTGGTCAATGACTTCTACACGCGGAAGCTTGTGAGTCTCTGACATTCTGAAGTCGTTGTGGTCGTGCGATGGCGTAATCTTTAGAGCCCCAGTACCAAACTCTGGGTCAACTTCTGCGTCGCCGATAACAATAAGGGACAATTTATTTTCCGGATGCTGTACTTCAATCGTTTGCCCAATAAATTTTTTGTATCTCTCATCATTTGGGTTTACAGCAACAGCAACGTCGCCAAAAATAGTTTCGGGGCGAACAGTGGCAACTGTGAAAGGCCCGTATTTTATGTAGTAAAGTTTGTCGCCCTTTTCCAAATTTTCAGTTTCAACGTCCGAGAGGGAAGTCTGGTGCTTTGTACACCAGTTCACCGTGCGGTATCCGCGATATACGAGTCCGTCGCGATAGAGTTTGCGAAATGTTTCCTGCACTTCTGCGACGACACTCGGGTCAAGAGTAAATTTCTCACGTGACCAGTCGCATGATGCGCCGAGAGCTTTCACATCGGACTCCATATTTTTTTTGCTCTCAAGCGTGAATGCCATGATTTCATCATAGAGTTCCTTGCGATCCATCTTGAAACGCGAGCGACCTTCCTTCTCCAGTTTCTTTTCGTACACTACTTGTGTCTCAAACCCCGCATGGTCAGCACCCGGCACCCAGAGCGCCTTTTTGCCATTCATACGCTGGTAGCGCGTCATGATATCCTCAAGAGCGATGGTAAGCCCATGCCCTGCGTGGAGCCGTCCGTTTGCATTTGGCGGAGGCATTATGATGGTGAAAGGCTCTTTGTGCCTTTCTGGGAGATTGTCTGGATTGAAAAAACCACTCTCTTCCCAGAGCTTATAGATGCGAGACTCGGTGTTTTCCGGCTCGTATGGTTTAGTTAATTTCTCAGGAATATCAGTCATTTGAAGCATATTTTATCATATTTATTTCCTTTTCCGAAGTTTACATAGGCGAGGCCTATGTATTTATTTTCTCTTCCTTAGTTCCGCGAGAGTCGGGCTTACTGATTTTGCGAGTTTTAAAGTTCCGTTTGCGATGATGTGTTTTTTTGATCTTGAACGGAGGAGGCCAGCGACACCAATCATGAGGCCGTTGTCACCAGAGAGGAGAATATCGGGAATAGAGAGCTTCGTGCCGGGCATTTCCTGGGCAACTTTTTCCGCGAATACTTTGCGGATTTTCTTGTTGGCTGTGACACCTCCGCCAAGAATAATTTCTTTTACGTTATATTTTTTACCGGCTGTAAGAGTTTTTGCAACGAGGACTTCGGTGACGGAATCCTCAAAATCTTTTGCGATGAGCTCGCGGTCGCGGTCGGTAAGGGTCTCAAACTTTTTGATTGCGTAAAGTACGGAAGTTTTTAATCCTGAAAATGAAAAATCAAGGTCGCCAGACTTGAGCATAGGGCGGGGAAGTGGGGTGGAAAGTTTTTCGTGAGGAGGAGCCTTTTCCGCAAGTTTGGAAATTTCTGGACCGCCTGGATATGCAAACCCGAGCATACGCGCGACTTTATCAAATGCTTCACCGACTGCATCGTCGCGTGTTTGTCCGAGCATTTTGTATTTGCCTTTGCTCGGCATCAAAACGAGCTCCGTGTGTCCACCAGAAATGAGTAGCGCAAGCGCAGGGTACTGAATTGATTGTATGTTGTAGGTTGTCAGTTGTTTGTTGTCAGTCGTTAGGAGTGCAGCGACTACGTGCCCCTCCATATGGTTCACTGGAATTACAGGCACATTCCAGAGCGCGCCTAGAGCCTCTGCGGTGTTGATTCCCACCCAGAGCGCTGGCTCTAGCCCTGGACCCGATGTTACAGCAATAGCGTCAATCGCAGGAATTTTTAGTGAGAGAAGTTTGTCTTTAAAGACTTCAAAAAGTTCTGACTCTTTGTGAAAAATTTTTGTTAATACAGAGTCCTCTTTTTTCGTAAGCAATCGCGCGTGTTTTAATTTTTTTGAGAGCTTGGCTTCTTTGAGAGCGTGCAGAATAAGAGGCACAATATTTTTTGCGTGCTCGCGACGCGCGATGGCAGGAAATACACCACCAAACTGCGCATGGACCTCTGCTTGTGAGATAAGTAGATTCGCGAGGACCTTGATGCTTTTTGTGGTACCAGAGGCAAGACGCGCCTCCACGATGGCAATACCGGTCTCGTCACAACTGGTCTCAATAGCTAGAATCCTCATATTTAATTGAGCATACCACGCCATACACAAAACCAAAACCGCTATACACGTATCTTATACTATATAACTGGGTACAATATACTCTGCTCTCGCTCGGAGACACAAACTCCGTGTTTGTATCTCTCTCACTCGTTTGAGTATAGTATAAGATACGTGTATAGCGGTTTTGGTTGTCTATCGCAATGGTTCCTTCTACCTTAGGCTGTTTAGCGTTTTGTTCGTCTCCAGCGCTTTTGTGTTCAACTGGTTTGAGACAGCGTTTGCCGCGTCAATATCGGAACGGAGGCGTTCGTATTGTGTCGTAGGCGCTACTCCTTTCGCGTTATTCGGCTGGAATTCTATCGCGGTTGGGCTTGTTGTAAAATACATTTTCATAAAAAGAAAAAGCATTCCTGCCGTTCCGAGTAGGATTAAAAGAATTCCTATATACCCAGATTTTCTTGTTCGTACTATCATGAAGACTTGGTACCTTCGTCGTAATAACGCAAAGTCTTTGTGCTGTAGTACAACGTGACGAGGTAAATAACGGCAATCAACTGTCGGAAGAAGAATATAGGATCTGAAAAAGTTCCATATTTAACAAATGCGTTGATTGCAAAATATTCAAAAATTAGAAACATTATTGCCGAGACAAACATATCTGTAAACATTATTCCGCGTTTTTGTGGGCTTGTGAGTCCTGCAAGGATAGTGAGACCAACTACTCCAAAGAGACCTACAACAAGATAAAAATTTCTGAGCTCGCTATCAATAAGCGCCGCGAGCAATATTACAAACGCAGCAAAAAAGAGTTGCTTTCTGACAAGAGTTCCGTAGTAGTGCGGATGAGAAGTTTTAACCGACTGTGTTTCGTTACTTTTTTCCATAGATATATTATACAGCGAAAACAAACCGAGCACCAGGATGGTGCTCGGTTTGTTTTCGCTGTATCTTCTGCGACTAGTTTGTCGAGATACCGCCTTGCTCCTGTTCAGGAGCTTTAAAAACTGGTTTAAGTTTCTTAAAGAAGTCCCAAACCATAATAATACCTGCGATACCAAACAGCACATCGCCAGGGATTCGCATCCACTGCCAGATTACAGTTGTGTCGTAGAACTCCATACTGCGAGCAAACGCGTATCCGTGCTCGTATACCGCCGCAAGCTGAGGGAAGCCAACAGGTAGGAAGTGTAGAACCATCCACAACAAGAGGCCGATATTGTAGAGCCAGAATGCCCAGTATCCAGTTTTCTCTGTGAAAGGAGTATGGTTGCCTGCCGCATAACGCAAACAGTAGTAGATGAGTCCAAGCGCAAGTAATCCGAAGGCTCCAAAGAGAGCCAAGTGAGCGTGGTTCAATGTTAGGAATGTTCCGTGTTCGTAGTAGTTGACGAGAGGAGCGTTGATAAGACCGCCTCCAAATACTCCCGCGCCGACGAAGTTCCAGAATGCCGCGCCGATAATATACAAGTACGCGAGATTGTATTTGAATGTTCCACCAGTGCCTTGGATGAGACGATATTGCTGGATTGATTCAATAACAAGGAGCACAAGAGGAATAACTTCAATGAAGGAGAACATACTTCCGATTGGAACCCACATTGATCCCGCGCCAACCCAGTAGAGGTGGTGGCCAGTACCTAGAACACCTCCCAAGAAAATGAGAATGAGCTCAAAGTATACTGCGCGCTCCGCAAGTGTTCGTGATACCAAACCTGTTTCCATAAGGAGGTACGCGCTCACTGCCACTGTGAAGAACTCAAACGACTGCTCTACCCACAAGTGCACAACCCACCATCTCCAGAAGTCTGTAATGGAGAATGAGCTTGCGATTCCTGTGAGAGGAACCATTCCTGCTGCGTATAGCAATGCGATGTTTAGTGTTGCTGCCCACAATAGGTGCTCAAGGTAAATATTGCCAGTGAAGAATTCGCGAATTGCTTTGCCGAATTGTCCCTTTTCAGGCCACAATGCGCGGAATACAAGAACGCTCCATGTTAAGAGGCCAACAAAGAAGCCCATCTGCCAGAAGCGGCCAAGCTCAATGTATGACAACCCTTGGTTTCCAAACCAGAACCAGTTTTTATCAATTACGTTGATGTTACCCAAGTAGTTTCCAATAAGTCCGCCTGCAACAACAAAGAGTGTTACCCAGAACAATAGGTCAACAAGGAATCCTTGTCCCTTTGCCTCGCGCTTGCTGATTGCTGGAGCGAGGAAGAGAGCCGCGCCAATCCATGACAAACCAATCCAAACGATAGGAGTCTGAATGTGCAATGATCTTAGGAAGTTGAATGGAAGGTACTTGCCGATATCAAATCCGTAGAAACTTGTTCGTTCTGAGTAATAGTGCGCCATGAGGACACCAACGAGGAGCTGAGTGAGGAATACTGCGCCTACAACAATGAAGTACTTTCCAACTTTGCGCTGACTTGGTGTTAGAGGACGAAAATCAACCAATTTGTATTCTCTAGGCGAATTGTCGCGATGATTTAGGTAGTGTTCGTAGATGTAGATTACAGCTCCAAAGAGTAGGAATGTGAAAGCATAGCTGATCCATGTCCAATTGAAAGCGCTCGTTGTTGGCGCGTTGCCTACCAAAGGCTCAAATGGCCAATTTTGTGTCCATGACGCGGAGCCATCTGGACGCATTGCAACTGTTGTGATGGATGAGTAGATTAGGAAGTTGGCAGTTTTCACAGCTAGCTCATTGCTAAGAGCCTTCGTGCCATACCACCCTTTTTCTGGGTCTTCAGTGAAAAGGAAAGTAACGATATCCTGTCTGAGGGTTTTGACAGCATCAGCAAGCGGGGCAGGGAGTACTACCTCGGTCTTTGTGAGGTCTACACCCTTGAGCATTTTTCTCATCTCTCGCTTTACTGACTCTTGGTTGTCCTCAGAGATAGCGGAAAATGACTGTCCGTAACGAGACATTGCGATATTCTCGTCGGTCCTTAGTCCGAGTTGCTTCAAGTACTCAGCTGTATAGTCAATGCCAAAGTACGAACCCATGCCGTAGAGACTGCCGTAGTCCATGAGTCCTGCTTTTTGAAAACCGCCCTTGCCGGCAACGATGTCCTCGCCAGTTATGAGCAACTCTCCGGATTCTGCGATGAACTTGTCAGGCTGAGGAGGTACAGTGCTGTATGTAACCTTTGCCGCCCACCCTAGAATACAGAATGAGACTACTGCTACTATTAATAAAATCCACTTGAGAACATTACTAACATTATCTTTCTCGTAATTTTGACTATCCATTTTTGTAAATTATATTTCGCGAATAATTAATAAAACCTCACGTTCAACTTCCCGCACTGGTCACAACACTTTATTTTTAAAATATTGCGAACAGCGCGGACAGTCGGAAAAATCCTTCATATAAGTATAGTTGAAGCAAAAATATATAACAACCCTAACTCGTGGATAACTCTAAATACAAAACAAAAACCCGCCACTTGCAAGTGGCGGGTTAGTTTGTGGGCGATGGCGATTCAGCAGAATCGGGCGTGGCCATGGAATTTATTCCCCCAAGCCCACAAAATAAAAACGCCTGAAGGCGTTAATTATTTTGTGGGCGATGGGGGAATCGAACCTCCGACCTTTACAATGTCAATGTAACGCTCTAACCATCTGAGCTAATCGCCCATATTTTATTTTAAAAAAATCAGTGCGGAGATGGTGAGATTTGAACTCACGGTACGGTTTCCCGCACGGCGGTTTTCGAAACCGCTGCCTTCAACCACTCAGCCACATCTCCAACGAAAACGGCCTTATCAAAGTAGCACTTTTTTGCATTTTTGGCAAAAATTGGTATACTTCTCAAGTCAGTTTTGGCCCTATCGTCTATCGGTTAGGACGAAAGCTTTTCAAGCTTTAAAGCGGGGTTCGACTCCCCGTAGGGTCACAAAATTAAAACACCGCCATGGCTTTGGCGGTGTTTTAATTTTGTGACCCTAATCGGGACAACTGTTTGTCTTGCATCTTGGAGCCGAAAGCTGGAGTCGGAATGTGCTATTTATAGGTTACGGAGGAGTGTGCATGTGTAAACTTGATGTCAATGCTACAAAGGTTGACATATCTTGTTTATTGTATCTCAACAGTGCTTAACTATTGACAAATATTATAATATAGATTATTTTATGATCATAATATAAGAATATATAAATAACTATAAAAATATGACAAACATTAAAACGAAAGAAATAAATATACTTCCTGATAGAAGTTTAATGCCAAAAATTGGACAGACTGGGTATTCAGTAAGTCAAGCGATATCTGAATTAGTCGACAATTCCATTGATGCTCGTGAATACGAGAAAGCACTAACTGTTGAAATATTTTTTGACCCCGAAAAAGGTTCTATTGAAGTTTCTGATGACGGTGTTGGTATGAGTGAAGAAACTGCGGCAAACAGTATGAAGCTGGCTCACTCTGTGAAAAAAAACAAACTCGGTGAATTTGGTCTTGGGCTTAAAACTGCTGCTACAAGTTTAGGCAAAAAATTTCAAATTCTCTCCACGCAAAAAGGAAGTGATGAAGAATATATTTTAGAATACGATGAAGATAAGTGGTTGAAGAGTGGAGATTGGACCAAGCATGAGATGAAAATAAAGGGAGGTGTTTCTAAAAATAGATCAAATACAACAATTCGAATTTACAATTTACGTTTTAGTATTTATCCGAATTTGCCAGGGAACATTAGAAAAGATCTTGCTACCCGTTTTGCGCCATTTATAGAAAATGGTGAGGTTAAGATCAAGGTGAATTCAAAATGGTGTGAACCAGAAGCTCTTGATTTAAAGACTGAGTATCATTCACCAGATGGTATGGAAAAATTCAATATAAAACTTGAGAGTGGTAACGAAGTTCATGGCTGGAGAGGGCTACTTAAAAAAGGTTCAAACAAGGGTGAGTATGGATTTCGTGTTTTTCGCCGTGGAAGATTGATTATGCAATATGCAAAATTGGGTTTTCACCCACACCCCGAAGCACGACAGATTGTTGGGGAAATTCATCTTGATCATGTTCCTGTTACACATAACAAACGAGAATTTATTGAGGAATCACCACTTTATAAAGAAATTGTTCATGAAGATGGAATTTTTTGGCAATTCATGAGGGGTATTGTACGTGAGGCAAAGACTTCAGAGCGTAAGACACAGATTGACCAAGGTGTTCTCGATAAAATGGAGATACAGAAAGATAATATCATGAGAGCAATTAAAAAAATTCCTCAACTCAAGGAGTATGCATTTCCGGATTTTAAAGAAAAAATAAGGGCTAAGGATGGTGTAGGCGAAGGTTTGACAGATTTGGAAATAGAAAAACGTGAGCAAAGAGATGTTGTAACAATCGAGGAAGAACCAGTTCCTCAAGATGAACAAAATCGAAAACCTAAAAAAAATCAGATCCGCAAGGTATATTATGTTACCATAAATGGGAAAAAATTTAAGGTTGATCATAGTTTTGTTGATCTTAAAACTGATGATGTTCTAAAAGACAAGGACGTTGATGACCAAAAAGGAATTCACGTATTTACTAATATTGCTTTTCCGAGCTTTGGTAGCACAAAAGATAATGTATTTTATGCTGTTTGGAATATTGCAGAAGCAATAGCAGAAGTTATGGTTGAAAGAAACAAGAGATCACCAGAAGAGGTTATTAAAATTAGAGATTTGATTTTAAAATCTAGTTCCGAAATTACATTGGAACTCGATGAAGTAGACAGGGAGAAGAAAACAGCTGAACGGTTAAAAAGGGAGTACGAGGAAAGTATGGCAAAAATAAAAGAAATTGAAGAAAAGCATGTTTGATATAAATCTTTAATATAAAAAATGGATCAATACTCAAAAAAACAAATATTCGCAGAAAATCTACGGAAGGATATAGAACTAACTCAACTAATGAACCAACTTGTTGAATTGCAAGGTCGCCTCGACACACAAAGTGCAAATGATAAAGAAACAATTGCATCATTAAATAATGAAGTTGGACTTGCAAAGGAGAAGGCCGAGAAACTGAATGAACAAATTATGCTTCTTAATGAAGAGATTAGAAAAAAGGAATTAAGTCGTTTCGCATCAGCATACTCAAATCAAGAAAACGAGTATAGAATTCAGCAAGATCTGTGGTTTAAGCGAAGTCTCTGGTCAACGTTCTTCCTGACTGCATCAGTTCTATATTCATCTTTTGGATCGCAATTAGAGACGGCGAAACTGTGGTATCAAGAACCTAGTTTTTATCTTTTAAATTTTATCTTCATCACCCTCTTCGTCTATTCGCTTAAACAACACACACATCTTGGAAATCTGAGAATAGATTACGCAAATAGAAAAACACTTGCTCAATCATATCAACATATCATTGAAGATGAGGAAGAGTTTGAGGGAATTAAATCTAGATTTTTAGAAAGAGCCTCTGACGTATTTAGCTCCCCACCTCTTTTCCGTAGTAGTGAGGTTACGCCACACGAAAGTTTTTTGCGGAAAATTACGGGAAATAAAAATGAATAATGTAAAAGAGTAGATGCCTTCTCCCCTTACTCATATTCCTGTGCTAAAGTATCCGAATTATGAATTCCGAACTCTCCCAAAACATCACCCACCTCCTCAACGAGAAATACAATGGAGTAGAAACTCCAGAGTTTTTTCTAGACGTAGAACGACTCAAAGCAGGGGAGCCGTATGCGTACATTTTGGGATGGAAGGATTTTCTTGGGGTACATATTGACCTCTCGTGCAAGCCAATCATCCCGCGTGCGGAAACGGCACACTGGGCATTGCGGGCGATAGAGGAGCTCAAGGCGAAGCAGGTTGAACTTGGACGTCCACTTCGTACTTTTGACGCATACGCGGGGTCGGGCAATGTGGGGCTCGCAGTGGCAAAACACATTCCCGGTACACTTGTGGAAATAAGCGAACTTGATGCGAATCTTTCCCTTGGTATTCTCGCGAGCGCTCTTGCAAGTGGAATACCAGACGAGCAAATAAAAGTTCTTCCTGGCGACTCGCTTGAAACAGCAACTGGTCTATACGACGCTATCTTTGCAAACCCGCCGTACATTCCGCCAAGCGATATTGATAATCTGGACCCAGACATGGTCGCGCACGAACCCCACCTCGCATTTTTTGCAAACGACGGCGGAAACGAATTTCATAAAATTTTAATTGATCAAGCGTGGGATTTGCTCGTGCCTGGTGGCGCTGTATATATAGAAGCCGATGAGTATCAGCGCCCAGCTATTGAGGCTCTGCTCAAGGATACAATGTGGACATACGAATTTTGGCCAGACCAATACGGGCAGGTGAGATTCCCAGTGCTGAGAAAAATAATTTAAATCTACTGTCCACTATAGTATAAAATACGTGTATAGTAAGGACTAACAAAAAATTACCTGCATAATAAGTTAACGGTCATTAACTTATTATGCAGGTAATTTTTTTACTAATGCTACTACTTTTACTTTGAGCGCAAATATTGGAATATGCCTTCCATAGCGCGACTGAAAAAAGGTTTAACCTTTTTTCAGTTATTTTTTCAGAGCGAGATCTCCTGTTAATTTTCTGAATTCGTTTCTTATAGCCAAATATGTCGCAACGAAAAAGAATGGAGTAGATACAAAAAGTACGAGTCCAATGTAGCCAAAAGACTGTGGCAGTTTCTCCATCACAGGAGCTCCAAAACGCAACATAATAGCCACCTCAACAAGTAGTATAAATGATGTGATGTGAACGCCTTTAAAAACAGTTTGTCTCAAAAAATCAACATTGGGGCGCAAGATTTCTATAGAATGTTGTTCAGGCAATTTGGAGAGTTGCCATTTTGAAAACTCGTTTGAAATTATTGATACAAAAATAAACAGGAACGTTGTTTGGATAACTAGAATAAATTGTTCGCCTTCAAGAAATATTTTTTGAAAAAAACCGCTGGAAAGAAAAATTAGAAAGTGCAATGCAATCAGAGTATAGAGAGACGCCTTGAAGCCAACAGAGAGTCCGCTCTTTCGCAGCGGCTGTAGTTCTGGTGATATTTTTTGCTTTTCACTCATTGTGCAAATGACTATTTAGAATGCAAATATTGGAAAATGTCCTCCAATGCGCGCACTGCGTCGCCTGCGGCGATATTGTTTTGGTGGTATAGCACGTCAGTGCAGTCGCCCGCAGACCAGATGCCAGGCACACCTGTTTTTTGAGTACGAGGGTCAGTGATTACATGACCATGCTCATTCAAACTAACAACACCATTCAAAAATTCTGTGTTCGGAAGCTGGCCTATCTCCACAAAAATACCGCCAACAGGAAGCTCTGTCACCTTGTCTGTCTCTTTGTCACGATACACAATCGCGTTTACAAATTTGTCTCCCTTTACTTCAGTAATCTCCACGTTTTTTACCGCGCGCATATTTGGGTGCGAGAGCACTTTTTCCACAGTGATGGAATCGGCTCTGTTAAAATTGTCGCTTCTGTGAATTATCGTGACGCTTTTTGCGTACACAAGAAGTTGCGCCGCTGTTTCAAACGCGGCATTTCCACCTCCCACTACAGCGAGGTCCTGACCTTCAAAAAGCGGGCCGTCACAAGAGGCGCAGTACGTAAGCCCGCGATGCTCAAAAGTTTCCGCACCTGGCACCTCAAGTCTGCGTCGGTGGCTTCCTGTGGCTACGAGGACAGTGCGGGCCGTGTATGAATTTTTGTGCGTGGTTACAATGAAACTACCGACCTGTGATGCAACTTTTTGAACAACTTCCTCGCATATGGTGAGGTGCTCGTCTGCATACGCCTCAACGTGTTTTCGTAAAGAAAGTGCAAGCGCCTCGCCAGAGATGGCAATAGTGCCAACCCAGTTTTGAATTTCAGATGAAGCTGTTGACTGACCAGCAAACGTTTCAGCGATGATGAGCGTCTTTAAACGCTTGCGCGCTGCGTACACACCCGCAGCGGCTCCTGCGGGACCTCCACCTATTATAATGAGATCGTAAATATCATTCACTTTTTTATTGTACTATAATTTTAACTATATCTTCTTTGGGCGACGAAGGAACGCCGGCACCGCGCTCCAGTCTTCGCCACCTTCTGCATCAAGGTCAATGATGGCGACCGGCTCCTTGTCATACTTTTCTTTTACGCTGTCACGCGCAACCTCAACTTTTTTTGGTTCTTGCTCAACGAAACTGTTGTTGATCTCGCGCTTCTCCCTAGTTTCTTCTCTCGGTACTCCTTGCTGTTTTGCGCCACCGGGGAAAAGATTGCGCTTCTCAACACCTTCTGGAAATCCCGCCGCTATGACCGTAATCTTTATTTCATTCTTCTTCAATTTTTCATCCATAATCGCGCCAAAGATAACTCGTGCATCTGGGTCAATTGACTCTGTGATTATTTTTGCCGCCTCATTTATCTCGTGCATGCGAAGGTCAGCTCCGCCAGCAATAGCGAAAAGCACGCCCTTTGCGCCAGAGATTGAAAGGTCTAGAAGGGGAGAGTTGATAGCCGCGAGAGCTGCCTCCTGCGCGCGGTTTTCACCGCTAGAGGAGCCAATACCGAGGAGTGCTGAGCCTGCATTTGAAAGCACCGAGCGGATGTCCGCAAAGTCCACATTGATAATTCCCGGCGTAGTGATAAGATCGGAGATGCCTTCCACTGCTTGGCGAAGAACTTCGTCGCTCATCATAAACGCATTTTTGAAAGTTGTATCTCTGTCAGCGACACTCATAATGCGGTCGTTGGGAACAACAATAAGAGCGTCAACATTTTTGCGAAGCTCGTCCAAACCTGCTTCTGCGATTCGCGCGCGATGAGAGCCTTCAAATGTAAATGGGCGTGTAACAACACCAATAGTAAGAGCGCCATGCTCCTTTGCTATGCCAGCAACGATAGGCGCCGCGCCTGTGCCGGTACCACCACCCATTCCTCCAGCGATGAACACCATGTCAGCGCCTTTGATGACACCCTGCACTTCTTCTTTTGTTTCTTCCGCCGCCTTGCGACCAATCTCCGGGTTCATGCCAGTACCTAGTCCGCGTGTGAGATTTTTTCCGATGTGAATTTTTTTCTGCGCGAGCGAGTGATGCAAATCTTGCGCGTCAGTGTTCATTACAATAAATTCAACACCTTTGATTTTTGATGTGACCATGTGATTCACCGCGTTCTTTCCGGAGCCACCGACTCCTATAACTTTGATTCGCGCGAATGCTTCTACTTCCGGTTGTACTTTTGGCATGACTGATGGTCTGATTTAAAAACTGTTAATTACCATTAGAATACCAGAAGGAGAAATGGAATACAAATTGATAGTTTTTAAGGCAAAAATGGCTTAATCCAGCTTTTTAGAGTTTGCAAAACATCGCCAAAACCAGTTTCAATTGTGTCAGTTGGCTTCTGGAGCGCGTAAACCGCGAGTCCGTATGCCACGAGCCACGAAGAATCTTTTACTGGATGTTTGCCACCGTTTGCGATAGATGGATGCGCGACTGCCGATGGAAGTTTGAGCACCGCTTTTGCAAGATCTTCTATTGTTGCAATGCCTGCGCCTCCGCCAGTGAGAACCACGCCAGCAGGGAGGAGGCCACTGCGTCCGATTTTTTTCAGATGTGAATCAATGAGTTCAAAAATGTCATCAAGACGCGCTTCAATAATTTCCTCTAGTTTCTTTTTTGAATAAATTCCTTCGGGTCCGCTAAGTTTTATTTTTTCTGCTTCTTGAAGCGGGATTTTTAATCCGAGAGCGATGTCGTTGGTAATGTCGGTTGAACCGATTGGGAATATTTGGAGTGAAATCGGTGTGTCGTTTTCAAATACAGCAATAGAAACTGTTTCCGCGCCGATGTTTACAAGAGCGCATCCGACAGACCTTTGTTTTTTGTTTAGCGCGACCATTCCTGCGGCGATTGGGGATGGAACCACTTCGTCTACTTCAACACCCAGCTCCTCAATAGTGCGGACTATGTCGTTCAAATGCTGTTCCAGACAGGTAACAAAAAGCATTTTGACATCAAGCTTTGTGCCGGTCATCCCAATAGGGTCGCCGAGGACTTCTTTGTTGTCCAGTTTATAACGAAGCGGGGTGCGGTGGATGATGCGCTTGTTTGTGAGGTGTGTGAGGTTTTCTTCCGCCTCCACCATCGCTTTTCTAATGTCCATTTCGCTTACTTCGCCAGAAGAGCGCGAGATGACGGCGGTGCCGTGCGAAATGGCAGATTCAAGACTGACTCCGCCAACAGAAAGTATTGCGCTTTTGATTTTAAAACCAACCATCCTTTCCGCGTGAGCGATGGCGTTTTTAATACTGCGAATTGCGTCTGATTTGTTTACAATGTATCCGTGACGAAGCCCGCGAGTCTCTGAAATACCGGTTCCAATGATTACGGGCGCTTCTCCGCGAGAGTGTTCTACAACAACAACGCGCGTGGCGTGCGTGCCGACATCAATGCCTGTTGCTATTCGTTTCGTGCGCGAGCTCATATGTTGCTCTTATTGTAACAAAAAAATCCTGTACGCTCAAACTTTTTTAACCATTTAATCACTATACACGTATAATATACTATAGTATATTATACGTGTATAGTGATTGCTATATATTTTTGTATAGGAAGTGCTAAATTTTGAAAATAGCGCGAACTTTTTTCTCCGCATTTTCCATTTTTGCCCCGTGGTCTAAACCCTTTAGATGAAAGAGCGCGTGAATGAATAGGAACCCGATAAAATTTGTATAAGAACGGTCAAAATTTACGGCGTCCTCGCGAGCTTTTTTCAGATCTAAAAATATTTCACCTTCATTTTTATCCAGCGGAAATGAAAGAATGTTTGTTGGATAATCTTTTTCGCGATACGTACGGTTGAGCTCTTGAGATTTTTTTGACCCAACAATCACGAGAGAACAGTCGTACTCCTTTCCGAGCACAGCTTCAGTTATTTTAGCAAAAGGCAAGCGGGGGAGCTTGCCTTTTGTAGTGTTTGTAATTGTGAGTGGCATTACTTAGACGAGCGACCCTTTTGCTTCTTTTCTGGGAGTTTGCCAAGCTTTTCCAAAAGTTCGTATTCCTTGCGCATACCTAGAACAACAAGCGCGCTTTTCTTCATCTTGAAATGATTAGGCTTGCGCTGGTTGTAGCGAATAGAACGAACGCGGGGAATAACTCCCGAGCCCTGCACGCGCTTTGTAAAGCGACGAATAAGGCTGATAGCGTTTTCGTTTGGGTTTTTCTTGACTTCTGCGTTTACCGTAGACATAGGCGATATACTATCATAAAGGGGATTTTGATGCAATAGTCTTGTTTGTAGCTACTCTTGACTTATATATGCCACTTGCTACACTATTAGTACAAGTGGCTTCGGCCTCGCCTCGCAAGAGGCAAAAAGTGAAAAACCGTTAAAGCATGTCTTTGACGGTTTTTCTTATATCGTCAAATATTTGCTTATCAAGGTTGCCAATTTTTCTCACGAGTCTTTTCGTATCAATAACCCTCATTTGTGAAAGTAGTGCGTGCGCTTGCTCATCCTCAACTAGACCAATTGATGGACGAAGTTTATGTGTATGAGTGGAAGTTGTTAGCGGTATAACCAAACAGGTTTGCTTGCTGAGTCCCTTTAAGATAAGGATTGGTCGACGGTACTCAATGTTTGATCCATCCTGCTCAGACCCGATGTTCACTCCTAGTGTGCACCACCACAACTCACGCTCGTGACAGAAAGGAGATTTTTGACGGTCATCAATATTTTTCTTCTGTTCATTCCAGCGATCAAAATCTTTTTTCATTATTGATAATTTTAACACTAAATATTGTGAGAAACTAATGTGTTGCCAGTGTTCTAATAACCTCCTGGTCGGAAACCTGCGGGAAATCCTCGTACCACTCGCCAACGGCAGAAAAGAAAATAGGTGTCTCAAGAATGCGAACTTCGGCCACGCTTTTGAGGGCTCGCACAGACTCCGTGGAGGCAACTGGTACCGCAACAACCACCTTCAGAGCGCCTTCGCGCTTTGCATACGCAGTTGCGGATTGCATTGTGAGTCCTGTTGCGATACCGTCGTCCACAATGATAACTGTTTTATTTTTTAGGCTGAGCTGGCCCATTCCTTTTCTGTATGTTTCAAATCTTCGTATTGCCTCCTTCTTTTCGGATTCAATTTTGTGTTCAAGCCACTTTGGGTCTACATACGCGCGCTCTGCCTCGTTCCAAACTCCAGCACCGGTGATATCAATTGCACCTATCGCATATTCGTCGTTCCCTGGCGCGCCGATTTTTCGGGTGACTATGATGTCCAAAGGGAGACCGAGCGCTTGCGCCACTTCTTTGCCTATTACAACGCCTCCGCGGGGAAGGGCAAGGACAATAGCATCTGCATTTTTTAAATCGATCAAAATTTCCGCGAGCTTCGCGCCTGCATCAATGCGATTTTTAAAGACTGTCATGATACAATTAGTGTATCATGACAACGCCCTTCACAGCACTTCGCAATAAAAAAACCAAAACAGAAGAATTCCGAAAATCTGCCCACGAGGTCGCGCGTGCGCTTGCAAAAGAGGTTGCTCAACACACGGTAAAAAAGGGAATCGTTTTGGTACCGATTTTAAGAGCTGGTCTTGCGCTACTGCCGGCATTTATAGAAAAGTTCCCAAAAGCATTGGTGGGATTCATTGGTCTTAAACGCAACGAAAAAACTCTCAAACCAAAAGCGTACTATCAAAATATTCCAAAAATTTTAAAAAATGATGTTGTTATTGTTCTTGATCCAATGCTTGCGACAGGCGGAAGCGCAGTTGCGGGGATAAAAACACTTATGAGAGCAGGAGCGCGCGAGGAGAACATTATTTTTGTCGGCATCATTTCCGCGCCAGAAGGTATCGCAAACGTACAAGATAATTTTCCGCTCGTACGGATACTCTGCGCAGAGTACGACAAAAAATTAGACAAAAATGGATACATCGTGCCCGGTTTGGGAGACTTTGGAGACAGGTATTTTGGGAATTAGAATTGCTACCTCAACTCGTCCTTCAAATGTTTTACAAAGTCTGGTAGGTCGGCGAGTTTCACGGTTTCCTGGGAGCGGGTTTCCATATTGCGGGCGATGATAGTGTTGTCTAACGCTTCTTTTTGTCCGAAGATAATTGTGTACGGCGCGCCGCTTCTCTCCGCGATGGCGAGCTGTTGCGCGAGGCCGTCTTTTGAAAGCGATTGCGCGATAGGCACGCGCGCTTTGCGGAGGACTTCAATGATGCCAAAACTTTTTAGCTTTGCTTCGTTGCCGAGCTGAATAAAATACACTTTTGGTTTTTTCAAAATGCGCGGGTCAATTGGTTTGTGAATAGGGGACATAATGACACGATCCACACCTATTGCGCCACCAACTGCCGGCACATCTTTTTTACTGCCGAGAGACTTTGCGAGTAGGTCGTAGCGTCCGCCACCTCCGAGTGAAAGTGGCGTAGGAGCCTCCACGCCTTCAGGCAAGTTTGTATCAAGCTCAATAATTTCAAATACTGTGCGCGTGTAGTAGTCCAATCCTCGCACAAGATTTTTGTTGATGCGATATGCGATGTTCATCTCCTCCAGATATTCAATAACCTCTTTGAAGTGATGACGGCAATCGTTACAGAGCGAGTCTATCGGTGTTGGCGCGCCTCTTTTTATATCTTGACATCGCTCGTCTTTGCAGTCTAAAAGTCTAAGCGGATTTGTTCTGATTCTATCTTTGCAAGAAGGACAAAGTTCCGCAATATGCTTTTTATAATAATTTGTGAGCTCACGGATGAAACCACCGCGACATTCCTTGTCACCAATGCTGTTTATTTCAACTGAAAGATTTTTGAATCCAGCTTCATCAAGAATTAGAGTCATTGCGCGAATAATGAGAGCGTCCGCGATGCTTTTTGGAGTGCCTAAAATTTCAAGACCAAATTGGCGAAGCTCGCGAAGGCGTCCACGCTGAGGATTTTCGTGTCGGAAGTATGGGCCGTAGTTGTAGAGCATCACAGGCTGAGGAAGAGCTTGCATTCCGTTTTCAATGTATGCGCGCATTATACCAGCGGTGCCTTCGGGTCGCATTACGAGGTGGTCGCCGCCTTTGGTTTTGAGTGTGTACATTTCTTTGTCACGAATATCAGTGCCCTCGCCCAAAGATGATGTGAAAACTACCTCGCGCTCAAGTATTGGAGTTTCAATAGGGCGAAAGCCATAATACGAGGCAATCTCAGATGCCTTTTCAAAAAAACCTTGGTACGCATAATATTCTTTATCAAGAATATCGCGCATTCCCTTTGGGCTTGCGATATCCTCATCTCGTAGTTTCTTTGCCTTTGCAGGCTCTGCTTTTATTTTTTCGTTTTTCATAATTTTTTTACTCTTGTCTGTATTGCCCAGGGAGCACATCTATTTCCGTAAGAGGGAAAAGACGCAAGAATGCTTTGCCGACAATTAAGTCGCGGTTTACTGGACCCCACGCGCGCGAGTCAAAACTTCCAGAGCGATTGTCGCCCATCATAAAATATTCACCGAGTTTGAGTGTTCGCTCCACAGAGTCGTCTTTTGGAAGCTTCACATACGGTTCTTTCATAGTGAGCACTATTTTACCATCTGCGTCCTTAATGAATACTTGCCCTTGTCCGTTCACAAGCACTGTTTCTCCAGGAAGTCCGATGACGCGCTTGATGAAATATTGTTTTGGATTTTTTGGGTATTTAAAAATAGCCACGTCCCCACGTGATGGATCGCCTAGGTGATAAGATAGCTCGTCAACAATGAGGTACTGTTTGTCTTTGAATGTTGGGTCCATTGAGGCGCCAGACACAATGAATGGCTGCGCGATGAAAATACGAATTGGAACTACGATAACGAGCGCGATTAAAAGGAAACGAAAAGTCTCCCACGCTTCTTCGCGAAACGAATGACTTTTCTCAACTGCAGGTTCTACAGGAGGAACGGGAGGAGGTGTTGTAAATTCTTCACTCATTTAGTGTCATCATTTTAAAACACAATTGGACTTGATGCAAAGGCGGAATACGTGGTGTAATGTTTTGGTTTATTAACTCTCGCAGGATTTCAGTGTACGATACATACTATATGCAATATCTAATAGTCGGACTCGGAAATCCAGGAGAAGAATATGCGAGCACGCGTCACAATGCTGGGCGGATGGTTGTTGAAGCATTTCGCAAAAAGAATGATTTTCCAGAGTGGACAACTGATAAAAGTTTGAAGGCGCGCGTTTCAAAAGGAGCGTGGGGGAAAGATAAAGTTATTCTTGTGGAGCCGGACAATTTTATGAATGTTTCCGGCAAGAGTGTCGCGCCACTTGTAAAAAATGCAAAGGATGCGGAGCGTACTATAGTAGTATATGACGATTTAGATTTACCACTTGGTGGAATGAAAATTTCGTTTAACAGAAGTTCTGGCGGACACAAAGGTGTGGAGTCTATTATTAAAGCGCTGAAGACGAGAGAGTTCGCGCGCTTGCGTGTTGGTATCTGTCCGACAACACCAACAGGAAAATTAAAGAAACCAAAAGGCGAAGATGCTTTGCTAGATTTTATAGTTGGACCATTTAAAAAAACGGAACTTGATGATCTGAAAAAAACAGTAAAAAAAGGCGCCGAAGCGATCGCTCTAATTCTTGAAGAAGGACGCGAAATCGCTACAGGGAAGGTGAACTAATATACGAAATAAAAAAACAGCGAATTCTCACGATCGTGAGAATTCGCTGTTTTTTTATTTTGTGTCTTTTATCGTTAGGCTGTAGGGAAGGGCGGTGAGGAGAATGATACCAAGCACCAAGAAAAGATTTTGAAACTCCATAAAAGAAAGGAGAATAAATCCCAAAAGAGGACCAACTATTCCGGCTAGTGTGCGAACAGTGCGCATAAATGTGATGAGGTGCGTGTCGCCCGCGTTTACTTGTTTGAAGAAATAACTCTCTGTTGTCACCTCTACCATGCTTGCGCCGGTACGTGTGATGAAAAGTAGTATTGCCCAGAGCGCTACGCTCGCGGTAGTGACATACGAGATTCCGATTGTTGCTACTGCCATAATAATAAAACCAAAAGTCAAGATTTCCTTTTCCCCGAGCCTAGTATCCGCAATTTTGCCGAGGATTACTTCAAACAAAACAAAAGGCAAAAGCGCGATTGGAGTGATGACGCCCAAGATTACGTTCATTGAAATCCCAACATGCTGGTTTAGATAAAGCGGAACATAGATGACCATCCACGAGTAAAATAGGGCGAGAAGAAAATGCGCGTATATAATAGAGTGAATGTCGTGGCTTTCTGACACTATGCGAAATGTGTCTTTGAATGATGGAATAACATACGCGGGATTTACATAGTCTTTGAAATTTACCGCAATGACGATAAAACTGAATGCCATAAATACCGCGCCCGCAAGGTAAACTTTCCAGAAGTCGTGGTCTGTGAGCATAAGGCCAGCTAGAAAAGGAGCGACAACATACGCGATGTTGAGCACTGTCATAAATACACCACGAATACCACCAGTCGCTTCGTCCACAGAAAATGCTTCCACGAAGCTGTCAAAGTTTAGGAAGATTACAGATGCGAGAGTTTGGTGGAGAATGAATACTGGAATGATGATTGCTGGAGTTGTGAAAAACGCTAACACAAGGAGCGTGATGATTTCAAGCGCCATCGCAGTGAGCGTGGCGTGATAGTTCCCAAACCTGCGGAGGATTCGCGGGAAGAGGAAGGTGAAGATTGCAGAAAAAACTGCCGAGATAGAAAATAGAAGCCCAATAGTTTTTTCTGTAGAAAGAAATTGGCTAATGAATGACGACTCTATATAGATAGGTAGCGCGTAGTGAAACGAGTAAAAAAAGCTCGCCAGATAAACGAGAATGAAAAGCGGATTTTTTGCAGGGATGCGAGGCATGATTTTTAATATTGTAACACGAAATATCAAAGCATTGCAGGTATTTGGCAAAAAGGGTATTATATAAATATGAATACGTTGATGAAAAAAGCGCAAATTTTTAAACTCGGCAAAAGTCCCGTAGTGGTTTTGCCAGTTTCAGCGTGGGAAAATATTCGTGAACGATTTAGCCAGCTAGAAGAATACTATCAGATGTCCACCTCTAAAAAATACAAACAAGATATTGCTCGCGCGCGAGCCTCAAAAAAAATAGTTTCATCAAAAGACTTATACAAAAAACTCGGGCTTGCATAAACCATGAAGTACGACTTTAAGGGTAACTCCATCAAGGAATTTTCAAAACTCCCACGAAAGGCTCAGTTTCAGATAATGGAGAAACTTGAGCTATATATGTCAGCATCAAACCCACTCAGTTTCGCAGAGCACCTTACAGATTTTGAATTTGGAGAATACCGCTTCCGTATCGGGGATTACCGCGTTGTTTTTGATGTTGAAAACGATGTCGCCAAGATTCTCAAAGTTGGACACAGGAAGGATATTTACAAATAATTTTTTCTCCCAGCAATTATCCGCTATCGCGGATAATTGCTGGGAATAGAAAGTGGCTTGACTGAATGCTCTGGGCTAAACGGCTTTGCTCACAAAGCCGTTGCTGGAACATTTGTTGACAAGTGTTGTAGGGGGGGGTACAATAGAGGCATTAGTAATTAGCCACAATATTATGGAATCAATGCCACATCATCGAGAGGGAATTCAGAATGAGCTAAACAAAGCGTATGATGAGGGTCATGAGATGAATGAGGCGATTGATGTAGCCGAAGTGACAAAAGAAGAGCGGGGACATATTGACGACAAAGAAATGAGAGGAGAGCTTTCGCTTCAAGAAACCGTTGCACTTCTTAAGGATAAGGGATATCTCGATGCATCATTTGAGGGGAAGGAGGTGCACGAGCTCGCTATGCGCGCACTCTCCAAAGAAGACGCGCTCGCTGAATACAAGAAGAGCGGTGACAAAGCAGGTGCATGGGATGAATTTGAAAATATGCCCTACACCATACCAAAAGCAGAGAACCTTGATGTCATGATAATGAAGTTCAATAAAGACGTCTATGGCGACGATGCCCTCGCAGTGATGGGCGCGCTTGGTGTACGCCCACTTACCTCTGAAGAACTTATTCAGTACAGTATTGCAAATCCTTCGCACCAAGAGAAGAAAGCTCTCGTGGCACGCGTGAGTAATCCGTCCTTGGACGGTAACCCTAAAGCTCTGTACCTCAGCGCTGTGTTAGACGGGCGCAGTCAGAGAACCAAACCTTGGGGAGGTGTCTGGGTTGAGTGGACTCGTTTCCCTGTTGTTCGCAAGTAGTATTTAAAACCCAAAGCCCCACCATTTGCATAAATGGTGGGGCTTTGGGTTTCCTCAGAGCGAGGGATGCCTCTTGTGCGGGGACTTGCGAGCGTGACGACGCGAGCACGAGAGCGAATCAGCTGATTCGCTCTTGGAGCTTTTCTAGCAAAAAAATATCCGTACCCCGCGCGAGACGGCTCCAGAGCGTTTTTACACCGACAGTATCACCGGAATCACAATCGGGCGCTTGGCGGTCTCTTGGAAGAGGAGGCGGGCGACGGCGTCGGTAACGTGGTCTTTTACATAGTCAAAGTCAATTTGCTTTGAACCGCCAACCATATCCTCAACGGTTTTCTTTGTTAGGAAGCGCGCTTGGCGGAGTAGGTCCTGCGACTCGCGGAGGTACACGAACCCGCGCGAAATCACGTCAGGGGACTTGGTGACCTTTCCAGTAGAAGTATCAAGTGTCGTGATAACTACAAAAATACCATCTTGCGAAAGCATCTGGCGGTCGCGGAGGACAACTTCCTGCATATCACCGACAGAAAATCCGTCCACAAGCACGAGGCCTTTTGGCGCGCACTCTTTGAGAGAAACAATCTTCTTGCCCTCCTCTTGGATTTCAATAATCATACCGTTGTCGGGAATGAGAATGTTTTCATCGGGAAGCCCAGCTTCGCGCGCAATGTCCGCGTGGCAACGGAGCATATAGTGGTATCCGTGCACAGGGATAAAGAAACGCGACGCGAGACGTTTGTGAATCCAAAGCGACTCGTCGTGATGCGCGTGCCCGGAAGAGTGCACCTTTGCATTCTCGTAGTGGATGAGGTGCGCTCCCTGGCGAGAAAGATTGTCCTTGAGCTTTTGAACACTGCGTTCGTTGCCCGGAACAACAGACGACGATAGAAGAATCGTGTCTCGCTTGTTGATTTTTAAATATTTATGCGCCTTGTTTGCAGCGCGCATAAGAGACGCGAATTCATCGCCTTGCGCTCCTGTCACCAAAAGAATGATGCGGTCAGGCGGATACTTTTCCATATCTTCAATCGGGATGAATGTCTCAAGTTTTGCTTTAAGGAGCCCCGACTGACGCGCGATGTCTACGTTGTTTTTCATACTACGTCCGTCAAGAACAATTTTTTTGCCTAGCACTTCCGCAACATCAATAATTTTTACTAGACGTTCAAGGAGTGATGCGAATGTTGCGACAATAATACGTCCCTCAGTGTTCCTAATAATATCTTCAATATTTTTTAGCACTGTTCGCTCTGGGAATGAATACCCTGGACGCTCTACGTTTGTAGAGTCCGCCATAAGTAGAAGCGTTGGCGCGTTTTTCTTGATGTCGTCAAACTCGTCCTCTTCCTCCATTGTTGGCACGCCGTCCACGTGGTCAAGCTTTAGGTCGCCCGTATGCACAATGTTTCCGTACGGAGTTTCAATGATGATACCCATCGCGTCGGGAATTGTGTGTGTTACCGCAAAGAAACGCACTTTGAAATCGCCCATCGTGATGCGGTCGTTCTTTTCAATGATGCGCATATCAAGCGGAGGCAGGTGTGAAAATTCTTCCTGACGTTTTTGAATCATAAGCGCGGTAAGGTTTCGCGTATAAAGCGGAGGGTTGCCGATTTTGCCCATGAGGTAGGGGATACCGCCCGTGTGGTCAAGGTGCCCGTGCGTAATCATCACCGACTTCACCTTGTGCTTTCGGTCTTCAAGATATTTTGTATTGGCGAGAATATAGTCCACGCCGGGAGTGTTTTCCTCGCGAAACTGAAGTCCTGCGTCAATTATGACGATTGAATCTTTGTACTCAACCATCGTCATATTGCGACCGATTTCCTCCACACCGCCAAGCGCAATGATACGAATGTCTCCGTCCTTGAGCGGTGGAATAATTGCATTCTCGCCCTCTTTAGATGGATACGGCGCCATCATCCTTCGCGCGTCTGCTTTTTCGCGACCTGTTGAATGTTTGATGCGACTTGATGTGCGTTCTGCCATAGGTCCGCGCGAACCACGGAATCCTCCTTGTGGTCTTGCTCCGCCATGTGTTCGTGGAGCTCCGGCAGTAGCAGGTGCTCCAGCCTGCGTGCCCTGTGGACGTGTCGCGCCAGCGCGATAGTTTGCGCGGTTTGCCGAGCGGTTTACCGCGCTTCTTGGCCCACGCGCGTTGCTGTCCTTGCGTGGAAAACGGCGCGCGCTATAACCGCCACCTTTGTCGCCACTCTGAGCGCTCCCTTCTACCTTCTTAGGTTGTTCATCGTTCATTATATTTGTTGTTATTATTAATTTTGCTACTGTGAGAACTTATCTCAAAAATGAACACGAGAGCCTCAAGCTTTGTTCATCTTCATTTTTGAAACAAGTTTTATTTCTTCTATGACTCCTTCGTGAATATCCTCCACACATTATCCGTATTGATGTACCATTCATGAATATTCAAGAATCGCTCAGATGCTGTGGTGATGACTCCTAGAGAAAGCCCCCTCACATTTTTTGGAAGCACATACAAAAATTCTGGCGCGTACATAAAAATCGCAGGCGCGTCTTTTGATATTTCGTTTCCAAACGAGCTGTAAAGTTTCTCGCGGTCAAGCGTGTCGGTTTCTGTGCGAGCATCATCCAAAATTTTGTCCACTTTTGTGTTTGCATATCCGGCGATATTGAGACCAGGGTCCAATCGCTGGCTTGAATGCCAAAATGGATATGGGTCGCCACCAAGACCAAGAACCTGTCCAAAGAAAAGCGCCTCATACTTTCGCGGTCGCACGATAGTCTCCTTCAAATCACCAGTCGCAAACACACGCACTGTTACAGGAACTCCAAGCGCCTCCCATGATGTTTTTAGTTCGCCTGCGACAGTCTTTAGCTCAGTTGCTTCGGATGTTGCGAGCTCAAAGCCAAGCGTCTGAGTTTCTTTCTTCACCTTTTTAGTCCATGAGTTTGTGCTTGAAGCAAATTTCCAATCGGCTTTTTCAAGAATCGCGCGCGCTGAAGCCAAGTTTTCCTCATGAGATTTCTCTGTGTCAGCGACATCATACCCTGCTGTTCCCGGTGGAAGAGGTGAGTCAAGAGCGACTCCGTATCCAGAAAGCGCTCTTTCTATGATTCCTTTTTTGTCCACGGCAAGAGTGAGGGCTTTTCTGACTGCGGGATCTGCGAAAATTGGTTGTTCTGTTTGGTTAAAGAAAACCGCAAGAACGCGAGGTAGCGGTGTGCGTTCTATATTGTAACCAAGAGCCTCAAGTTTCTTTGCGCTCTCCGGAGAGATGGAATTTATTGCCCCGACAGATCCGGTTTTTACAGCTTGCACAAGCGCTTCTTCGCTTCTAAAGAAAACAAATTCTATTGTGCTTATGTTCGGCTTACCCAAAGCAAAACCGTTAAAGGATTTCAATGTGTACGAGACAGGAATTTTGTCGCCATCTTTTGTTACAGTTTCAAGACTGTCAAATTCATACGGACCGGAACCAACAGGCTCACGGTTGTATTTGTTTGTGTCAAAGCGGTTGTAGTCAATGGTTTTCCAAATGTGCTCCGGAAGAATTCCCATCGTCGCATTTTCAAGAAACGGAGCGTATGGCTTTTTCAAGGTGAAACGCACAGTGAGGTCGTCTACCTGCTCCACTCCCACACCGTCCCAGCTCGCGCGCTTCGGGCTTTTCATTCGGCCGTCTTGCGCGGTCTTTATTGTGAACACTATGTCGCTCGCTGTGATTTCCTTGCCATCGTGCCACTCCAGTTTTGGCTTTAACACAAATGTGTACGTGAGCCCGTCCTCAGATACTTCATAACTTTCCGCAAGGTTTGTAATGAATCCGTTGTTGCCGTCTCCGCGCAAAAGACCGGAATAAATGAGAGCAGTTAGGTCGCGGTCTGCCTCGGTGCCGACCTCAGAGGTGGCTAGGAGCGGATTGATGTGCGCTGGAGTGTTTAGCACGCCTTCAACAATAGTGCCTCCAAGCGCAGGAACTTTTATTGTGAATGAATAGTTGACTGCTATAAGAAGAACAATAGTTGTTCCGACTAGAACTCCCATCGCGGTAAAGAACACCTGGTTCTCGCGCTCAGAGAATGCTTTGAGCGCAAGAGCAAAACGCCCTTCAAGCGGAAAGGAGAAACGAGAATTCATTTTTTGAGAAAGATGTGAAAGAAATTGCTTCACGACAAAATATTGAATGTGACTTCAAGGCTACTACCTAGGCGCGGAGAATAAGCATTGCGAATGCCGAAAGAGCGAACAAAATCGCAACGATAATTGAGGTGTAAAAAAGCACCTTCTCCATTCCTCTTCGCGTGTAACGAATAGAATCGTCACCGCCACCAAACGCACCACCTACTCCTGCTCCAGTTTGCTGGAGGAGTATTGTAGCCGTGAGGATGATAGAGAGGATAATCTGCACCCAAGGCAGAACCGTAACCAGAAATTCCATAAGCTTTAATCATTACAAAAATAAAAAATGTTGCAACGAGGGTGTGGAAAAGAAAAGTGGGCAAGCGATTACGCTTGCCCTTTTTGACGCTGGTTGTTTTAATAAACCCGCATGCGTGGATTTCTTGTACGTGCTAAGGCATCATTTTTTGCGTTTTGTAATGACCTTGCGCGTGGCTCCGGTGGACCACCAATATTTGGACCGTCCTTTTTATGTACCTTAAGTGGTTGCTCGCAGGTCATTTCCTCGGCTACTGCGCAACTGCCATTCTTGTTAAGCGGTCTGAAACATATCGGGCAATAATCATTTGGTTTGTCCCGTGAGACATGCGTGATTCCAGGGTTTCTGGAACATGTAGTTTTGTAGCGATTTACAACACAAAGATAGGTCATCATTTCCTCCCAGTTGTTTAGGTTAATGAATGGTGCAACTTTCCGGCTTTGATACTACACCAATCTTCCATATTTTAAAAGCAGATTGTGGCAGAAATGGTTAGTTGCAATTTATGAAAAATTCTGTGCTATAATATATAGCAATCAGATTAATAGTTTTTAATTTTTATCATGAACTTAACATACATTATATTAGCGGTTCTAGCGGGAGTAGTTTTGTGGGCGATTGTTGCGTACAACAGGTTTGTCACACTTGTAAATCGCGCAAAGGAAGCGTGGTCAGACATTGATGTTCAGCTCAAGCGTCGCTATGACCTTATTCCCAACCTTATGGAAACGGTAAAGGGTTATGCAAAGCACGAAAGCAGTGTTTTCACCGAGGTGACCGAGGCTCGCGCAAAGGC